>OKFO01000060.1_pt1 | contig 67250 bp, 71 predicted proteins | sample 1610231 | NCBI WGS metagenome assembly OKFO01 (sample SAMN04436633, study PRJEB24849) | human gut metagenome | biome: human gut; feature: NICU; material: stool | host: Homo sapiens | place: USA: Saint Louis, MO | collected 2010-01-17 | reverse complement strand
TGTCAAGTTGGTAATAAAACGTTTGGGGGTGTTGTTATAGTGCTTGTCAAGTCTAGGGAAGTTTTTGTGTCCTCCTCAGGCGTTGTGATTGGGTAGGGGTTGTAGCCGACTGACTGGGGTGGCTTCAGTCGGCTGTGACTCGGCTTCGTAAAACGGGTTAGAAGTTATGCGAATGTGGGATGGTTCTCATTGTATAGGGCACCTGTCTTGACCACCGGGAACAGGACGTTGAGACGTTTGCGGGCAAGACATACCACGGCTGCGTTATGTCGTTTTCCTTCCCTGGTGTTTTCGCTCGTAGTATTGCCGTGAACGCTCGTCGTGTCTGATAGCCGAATAAGAGGACTGCCGGAGGCGCGTTCTTAGTTTTTTGTTGCCTGCCCGGTTCACGCTATGGGAATCGATTGATGTTCCCGACTGGTTCGTTGTGGAGCACAGGCCTGCGTATGAGGCCAGTTCGGCTGCTGTTGTGAAGTCACTGAAGTCGCCAATAGTCATCAGGATCTTTGCCGCAGTCGGCGGACCAACACCTGGCATCGACAGCAGCACGTGAGTCAGCGGGATCTGGTCGATGATGTCGAGGAACTCTTGATGTATCCGCGTGCGGTGATCCATTTTCGCAGTTGGTTGCTAGCAGCTAGCGATACCCCTAGCTCAGCTTCGATAGCGCCAGGAAGTGTGAGTTGTTGGCTGCTGATTGCCTCACATAGTGCGTCTATGATCGGTGCGGGGTTGCGTGCTGTGCGTGTCATCGCGAATGCGATGATACGGCCGCGTCCTAGTCGGCGGAGTTTGGTCGGGCCACCATAGTGGTCAAGCAGTTGTAGTATCAATCGGCGATGGATTACCGAACCGGGTAAGACGCGTTCGAATTCTGGGTAGGTTCCCACGAGGGACGAACGGATTTGGTTGATGAGCCTGGTGTAGGCGCGGGTGAGATCGTCATCGATGCCGCCTGCCGGTTTTGAGCTGCTGGAAGATTGGATCGGTGCGGTGGCGCCTTGTCAGGCGTCCGGGAGAAATCGTCCCTTGTCAGCGATGACAAAGGTATCGCGGATATCAGTTTTAGCGTTTCCCGCGTGGATGCGTGCACGTTGTCGCATCGATAGGACCGGGTAGGTATTTCACATCTGTGCCTGTGGCTTGAGCGACGGTGACAGTGAGCCTGCCGATGTTATTGGGTTGATCGACGACAACGAGGGTGGGGCTGGTCGTGGTGAATTGAGTGAAGAACCGGGTGAGTGTGGTGTCGGTGTGCTCGACTCGTTGGGATAAGACGGTGGATCCACTGCGGTTAAGGACGCAGACGTGGTGGAAGTATTGTCCTTTTGGCAACACCAATGACGTAGTCATATGTCATGGGTTTGTTCTTGCGATGAACAGTTGCTGGGTTGTGTTCGTTGCTGGGGAAAGTGGTTCGTCGGGCGTCACTGGTGGCTGGCATCCACATGACAAAAGAGGCCTTATCTGGTTGGGGTGGGGCATGTTCCTCTTGGCAGTGTGGGGCGCGCCACTGTCTTCGATGGCATCACCCCCGGATCATTAGACAGACGGGGACGGTAACAGAGCCATGCCGGATCCAGCGACTAGTTCCTTTCTTGAGAAGGAGGAACGAAACTCAAGTTTAGTGGGAGAAAATTAATCCCCACGGCCGCGATGTGAGGATGGTTCCTTCCAGACTGGAACTGATTAGAACGTAAGGGGTCGCTTGTCTTAGCTACTCCGAGGGTGATCTTGTGCTAGTGGCTGGAGTAGGAATAGGGCTGTGACATTGGTGCGGACACGTAGCGAGAGGTGTCCGCACCGCCTATTGCCGTATAAAGCCCTACGAACCTTAAAAGCTTGGTTATTTATTGGACCGGACGTCTGTATAAGTTAACCTAGTAGCTCGAGATCCCAGTAATCTAAAGCACCGCTAATCGACAATGCTCCGTCGCGTGTTGCGTCCTCCTCAAATCCATATGACTCAAGGCCGAGGGCAATCAGATCGTTTCCGCGCTGCAAGAATACCGGTCCACCAGAGTCCCCATGGTCTGCCGTTCCCTCAAATTCGAAAGCATTTTTATTTAGCTGGCCAAGAAATCCACCACAACTTAAACCCGTTCGATAGCCCATTCGGCAAACGCTATCATTTTCTCTAACGTTTTCGGGGGTTTCCCAATGTGATAACCTGTACACCTTTTTAAAGGCGATTATTGACGATTCCATGGGGGCTGAGTTCGCTATTTCTATCAAACCGTAATCCGCTGACGGGGTGCGGCCGGTAGAGTCGACCATGCGACCAAAGTTTACTAACTCGCCATCGGACGTTGAATATGCGAACACATCGCCTTTTTTCCCACAGTGACCAGCAGTTAAAACGAAAAGCCTATTTTGCTTACGAGCAAGATACCCTACGGAGCAAAATCCTGAATTGTTCTGGTTTGTTATTCGAGCTCCTGGTGTAATTCCATTTGAATATTTGAGCCACTCCAGCCCCTTGCTTCTGTGGAATATTCGTGACCTTTTTTCGAAATCGTTAAGTGAGTTTTCTGACCATTGTTTTGTTTCTTCTTTGGGGTAATCCTTTCCGATGTTATCGTCGCTTATATCTCCAGTCGTAGGCTGTGGCGTTTTGGTTGTTCTAGTCGGTGCTTCATTAGTTGATGACGGGTTTACATGAGTTGTATTTACCGTATCTTCCGATCTCGATTCGCTGCTCTGCGCAACGGTTTCATCATGAGGTCCTCTAGATAAGGCAAAAACTAGACCGCCACCCACGATGGCTACTACTAGTAAGCTTCCGACGACGATGAGAGCCGCAGTTAGACCTCTGCCACTTTTTTTCGGGGGGCCAGTATGTTGGTGGACCCCATAGGTGGTTGATTACTCTCCCCTGGAAATAGTGGATCTTGGGAGTTGTAAGTGGTATTTAGATCATCGAACGAATCGGAGAGAAAAGGGTCGTTACCTTGGTAACTATTGTGCGGTTCGCACGGGTCATACATGACTTTTCCTACGTTAGGGTGGCGTTCTAAAATCCCCGCTGAGTCTTGTGACGCATCTCAGCGGGTTAGATGTGTAATACCAGGGTTAAAGATCGGGTTGCGAGCCAATGTTGAATGAATTGTTTTACTCGCATAGATTTTGTTTACTTTCTTTTTATGAAATTCTCATTCCTTGACTACGATAGTGTTGGCCCACCTGTCGTGAAATCCCTGCAAGTTCGGTGGGTTATTAACACCCACGGCTGCAGCAATAGCAAGGATGAGTGATAGTGGCCCTCCCAGGAATGGGATGTAAGTGACCCACCACCAGCAGTAGCGCTTATACACCTGACCGATCGTAAGGGGCGCATTGGTTGTGCTCAGGGTTCTTATCCTCAGCGCCTTCTTACCGAGTGTCTGACCTGAGCTCGCTTCCATATTGATTATCAGGAAATGGAAAATGGCGAATGTGATAATGAGGGCGAGAACCGCCACGATAACCATACTAGCTATTGCAGGCCCAGGGTCTTCAGTGGAATTGCCCGTCATCACATTCATTATGATTCCGATTATTATGATGGGAATTATTCCAGCAAAAAAAGCAGATCATTTCGTCAATAATTGCGGCTCCTAACCGAGGCCCAAATGATGCGCCTTGGAGGTGTGCGTATCCCGGACCGTTTAATCCGGATTGATTCATGTAGCCCGGTTGTGGCATAGATCCGATTGGACTGCCGGCTGCTTGAGGCCCGTTTGGATTGCCGTTCGGCGGTTGAGATGGAGGAAAATTCGGTTGTTGTTCGTTCCGTCCGGCATAGCCATCGTTAGTAGGTTCAAAATCAGGTTGATACCCGCCATTAGGAAAAGAATTAGTCACTTTGGCTCCTCACTCAAGTATCTGTGGGCCGACCCTTTCGGCCGGTTCATTTATGAGTGCACCAAATAGGACTAAATGTTCCGTCCATTTCTATGAGAATTTTTGTGGAGGGTTTCGTAGTGCGGCATCAAGCAATGGATGCACTGGCGAGCGGGGAGATCTCGTGATGTCGCGCAGGAGACCGTGTTAATGCCTTATTGAGGGCTAGCCATGACAAGCCCCATGGTCGTTTTGCTCGCTAATCGGCGTGAACAATTGCTATCGGACCCACTCTCAAGGGACTTAGTCGGCAGATTCGGATATTGGGGGGAACAGGTGAAAGCAAGGAGTCGAGTATCGATGTTCGTTCCAACACCTACCCGAAACCTCTTTACGTGAGATGTGGCAAACGCTCTTCTCCATCCGCTTCGGGCGTCGTTGATAACTGCGGGAATTGGTCAGCTGCTTTGGAAAACGCACGTGTTAGATGGTCCAATGTCTGTCCGGCTTGGCCAGATTTGGAGTCTCGGAGGCTGCGGCTTAACTCGATTTGTAGGACAGAATGTCCCTGTTTCTGCAGGTAATCGGTCACAGTGTAACCGGACTCCGCCTCAAATTTGTCTTGCGACACATGACCTTCAAACTCGTCTTGCAAAGCCCCAACGATCGCATCCGTCGACTCTGATGGTTTATCACCCGCACCGGCAGATACAGGTTCGTCTAGCGAAGAATCTTTCATCCCATGAATTTCAACAATGACGGCATTCTTGGGGAGACGATCGATGATCCGTGTGAATTCATCATCCCTCGTAGACCAATTCTTATTCCAATCTGAAACCTTGCCTGTCGTTGTTAACGATGAAGCGCCCATGCGGTCGGCCACAATCTCAGTAATGCCGCCGGTGTACAGGTCAGCCGGTTTCCGTTTGCCATCGCGAATCTGGGTTGTGGCATGAGGGGCGATTAAAACAAGAGGTGAGCTTGCTGTCCTATCCACCCACCGCACCGAATCGGCCTTTCCAGCGCCATCATTGTGATTAGCCTGGTACTTTGCATTCCGCTCGATGAGCTCCGCAGTTCCCGAGTCGTGGGTTGTCGCAGATTCTGAAGTTCCGGAATAGGAAGCAGCAGATTGAGTCGTCGCTGAAGCCCCGGATATGGGTGACGCTCCAGAAACAGATGCGTGTGCCGATCCTAAAGTTCGCTCACTTACCGCCCCATGAATAAGAAATGTGCCAGCGAGGCCGAGAGTCAGCCCCAACGCTACCCCTGATTTTTTATTGCTTAATAGGGGGCCACGTTGATCATTGGAGCGGTGAGCTCTTCTGGTGTACCCGTTGGCGGATTCTGTTGAATTGGTGGGGCTTGTCAAAAGCTTTTCCGAGGGCTGATGTCGGCGAATAGACCGGCTATGGAGAGACTGATTATGAATAGGTTGATTACTACGCATACCCAGACATTAATCCAGAATTGACACTGAAAACCAGTAATTGTGATCGGCGCGACTCTGCTGCAAGGGCTGCATTTCCGCTGCTTAGCGGCCTATATCGGGTTTAATAGACCTCAGAGTCACACCGACGGGCTACGCCAATACCGACCACACGCCAGGGGCCGACCATGCCACTAAGGCTTAGGCCGTTGCGTCCACCTTTTCTTGCTTTTCTTGTCGCGTCGCCCATTCCAGAAGCTGGAATAGGTTCTGGTAATTCTGGCCAGTTGCCTCGGTCATCCCCTGCTCGCACGTCCGGTTGATCGATGCGTAAGCAGAGTACGGCCGCTCATTGACCTCATGCGCTTCCGCTCGCGTTGCACTCTTCGTCAGCTCAGGGTGAAGCATTCCACGGTCACCCGCATACGCGCAGCAACCCCAATGCTTCGGCACCGTCACATTCCGGGCGACAACGCGCGCGATCGCGCACATCTCGTCGATAAGACCTAAATGGGTCAGCGAACACGTCGGGTGGAGGACCAGAGAATCCAACTGTCGCTTCGCTTTCACGTGGGAGAGCAGGTAGCGCACACAGAATTCGACGGCATCCATCACCTGCACGTTCTCCCACTTAGGGTCGCAGGCCGCGGCCTTCGTAACAGTGTTCCGCATGACCTGAATGCCCTCTGTACAGGAAGCAGCATCGCACACGATCGGTAGGCGACCTTCCTCCGACGCCTCCCACAGCCTAGAGAGCACGCGTGCGCGCATGACCTCGTAGCCCTCCAGCATGCCCTTGGACTTCCACGGTGTACCGCAGCACATGCCACCGATACCGTTCGGGGTGCGCCAGGTGAGCCCCGCGCGCCGCGCTACCGTCTCGAAAGCCTTGGTCGCGTTCATTGCTCGCTTTCCGTCGCCATCAATGCCGCCGAACATTTCGTTCACACAGGCTGGAAAGAAAACAAAATCCGCGTGGTCGGTGGAGACATCGTGGCGCAGAGGGCCACCTTGGGGCAGCGCACTCTTATAGAGAGGCATCGTGTCATCGCCGACCACTTTCCGCGCAACCCGCGTGGCAGCCGTCGGCAAGGATGACGGAACGGCATACGCGGCAGTCATCGCCAGCGAACCAGCTTTGGCACCCAGGTTCCACCCGTGTGCGGCGGCCTTCCAGCCCTTTTGGGCGACATTGCCGGCACTTTTCGCCCGCAACTGGCGGATCAAATCGCCCGTGTTGATACCCACCGGGCACCGCGTGAGGCACATCCCGTCTACCGCGCACGTATCCTGCCCGTCGTACTGCCACCGCTCCTGCAGCTCCGTGGCCAGCTTTGTGTCGCCGCGGTTCTTCGCCGCAGCAATTTCACGACGCACAACAATCCGTTGGCGTGGCGTCAATGTGAGGTTTCGTGACGGGCACACCGGCTCGCAATACCCACACTCAACGCACCGATCCGCCACCTTTTCGATCCGGTCAGCCACCTTCAGATGCTCAACATACTCATGCGGATCGTCGGTAATAATAACCCCGGGATTGAGCATTCGCTTCGGATCAGCCGCGTCTTTAATCCGGCGCATAATCTGGTACAACTCCGAACCAAATTGGCGCTCAATAAACGGAGCCATAATGCGCCCCGTTCCATGCTCGGCCTTGAGTGAACCGTTATAACCCAGAATGACGTCAACCATATCCTCGGTGAAACGCTGATATCGCTGAAGTTTCTTTACATCCCGGAATTGTTCATTTAGGAGGAAGTGAACATTGCCATCTTTTGCGTGGCCAAAAATAACGGAACCAGGATAATCGTGGTTTCGGAAAAGGTGCGTGAGATCATTGCACGCCCGGCCCAAATCCTGGACCGGCACGACAACATCCTCCAGCAAGGCATTCGTCCCACTCGGCCGGGCTCCAGCAACGGCCGCATACAAATTGTTTCGCGTTGCCCACAAGAGATTACGTTCTTTCCTATCCGACGTCATCTCGTGGGGCACCGCCAAGGGCATTGCTTCAAGGTGGGGGAGCGCAGCCGAATACCGGTCGCGCAGCTCGTCGTCGCTGTCCCCGGTGAACTCCACTAGCAGCGCAGCGTGATTCTTCACGTCAATTTCGCGAATTGAACGTGCTACCGATCCCGTTCGCTGTGCCACTTTGAGGCTCGTCGCGTCCAACAGCTCAGCAGTTTGAAATCCATCCGCGACCAATTGAGGAACTGCCGATGACGCGTCGATCAGATTAGAGAAAACCAAGAGCCCAGTAGAAACTCGTGGTTTTACTTCCAAGGTATTGAACGTAGCCTCGGCAATATACGCCAGAGTGCCTTCCGAACCAATTAAGAGGTGCGTGAAAATATCGAGTGGGGACTCATAATCCAGGAACGAATTTAAGCCATACCCCATGGTGTTCTTCATCGAGTACTGGTGCTTGATCTTCCGCACCAACTCAGGGCTCGACGTAATCTGCCGACGCATCTGAACGAGAGCATCAAACAACTCGGGCTCCTGCGTGCGGAACTGTTGTTCAGCATCGTGGTCAGCTGAGTTAATGACAGTTCCACTAGGAAGAATAAATACCAACGAATCCAGCGTCTGATAGGTATTGAATTGCGTACCGCAATGCATCCCTGACGAATTATTCGCGACCACGCCGCCAATCGTGCACGCACTTGACGACGCAGGATCTGGGCCTAGCTTCCGCTTGTATAGCGACAGATAGGCGTTGACCATTTGGATCGTCGCACCGGGCTGAACGCGCACTTTGCGGCCATTATCCAGAACCTCGATGTCTTGGAACCGCCGTCGGGTATCGACCATCACCGCGTCAGTTGTCGCCTGCCCGGACAGGCTGGTCCCTCCAGCTCGGAAGCTGACCTGCAAGTTGCACCGGTCGGCGGCAGCCATGATGCGGGCCACCTGGCCGGCACTGTCGGGGCGCATGATTCCCTTCGGAACGAGCAGGTAGTGTGAGGCATCGTGCGCTTGCGCGATGCGGGACAGCCCGTCGTCCGCATAGTCAATATGCTCCTTGCCGTCCGACTGAAGGGTGTTTAGAAAACGCCGGAATTGTGGGTCCTCATCGGCGTGGGGATGAGTGATGGGGGATTCCGCCTCCGTGACAGGGGTTGAGGTCGGATCCATATGTGTCGTCGTCATGATCCTTAGTCTAGGAATGCAATCCAAAAATCCATACACCGGTGGCTCTGGATCGTGGCACGTCACACCCATAAATGCTTCATGAAAGTGGGTCCAGCTGCCGACTAGATATCAGTAGCCTCCTGTCGGTCTGTCGCGCATTGATGAGTCCCCTGCGAGATATTTTCCGCCATTTAGTTGACAAGTCACCAAAAGATGAGCAATATGGTTGATGTGTCACATAAAGTGGCATGGGCACAACGTGTCAAGCACTTAAAAAGGAGAAAATAATGTCCGACCTGTCCACCATTAACGGAAGCTACGACATTGATGCATCGCACTCGCGTTTAGGATTCGTCGTTCGCCATGCCATGGTGACGAAAGTTCGCGGATCGTTCTCGGACTTCACCGGAAAAGCCTCCGGCGACGCCTCCGATCCGTCGTCAATCAAGGTGAATGTGACAGCACAAGCTGATTCATTTACCACTGGTAATGAGGACCGTGATAAGCACGTCAAATCAGGCGATTTCCTGGACGTGGAAAACAACCCAACGTTAACATTCACCTCCACCTCGGCGGAGATTAAAGGAGACACGCTGGAACTTACCGGGGACCTTACTATTAAAGGAACCACCCAATCTGTGACGATTCCGTTTGAATTCGGCGGCGAGGCCAAAGATCCATTCGGCAACGTGCGCGTTGGGTTCGAAGGTGCCATCACCATTTCTCGAAAAGACTTCGGATTGTCCTGGAATGCGGCCCTGGAAACTGGCGGAGTATTAATTTCCGACGCCGTTGCGCTGGAATTAGAAATCAGCGCAATAAAGAAGTAAGCGCAACCAAGAAACAATAGTTAGTGAGGGCGCTTAACTAACTAATCATCGCCGGCGGAATGCCCGTCGGCGGTATGTTGCCGGTGGTGTTACCCCGTCAGTGGTGGTATCTCACCGGCGTTTTATTTCTGTTGTTGGTTCTGTCGCTATATCGACACCGTCGGTACGTTGTTGCGCGTTGATCATTGCGGATGCGCGACTGGTAGGGGGCACACTTTTTACAGGTGGCACGATCTCGCCATTCTATGTAGAAAAGTGATATGGCTACTAAAGCAAAGGAATTTGTCCGACAGTACGCAACAAAGACCGACGATAACCGCAAGCCAACCCCTGATCCGGCGGAGGATAATGCCTTTTTCCCCTCGGCATACTCCCTTGAACAGTACACCGCAGATACGACCGACTTCTCCGGCCTCGCCAGCGAAGACACGTACACCGGTGGCCGGTGGAAAGTCCTCGTTATTGCAACCGAAGAGCGCTACCTACCGATGCAGAACGGCACGTTCTTCTCTACCGGCAATCACCCCGTGGAAACGCTCCTTCCCCTCTATCACATGCACAAAGCGGGGTTCGGGGTCGATGTCGCGACTATCTCGGGCAGCCCGGCGAAATTCGAATGGTGGGCGTACCCGTCGGCGGACGACGCCGTTAACGACGCGTGGGATGCAACGAAAAGCGCTTTTAAACAGCCCAAGAAGCTCAGCGACGTCGTTGCACAGGGGCTCGATGATTACGCCGCAGTCTTTATTCCAGGTGGCCACGGTGCCATGAATGGTGTGCCGTCGGACAGTTCAGTAGGTGAAGCGCTGCGCTACTTTCTGAACAATGATCGGCTCATTATCACGCTGTGTCACGGCCCAGCAGCACTCTTAGCGGCAGGTATCGGGGCCGATGAGAATCCTTTCGCCGGATATAGCGTCGTGGCTTTCCCGGATGCCCTCGACTTCGGCGCCAATATTGAGATTGGCTATTTACCTGGCGAGATGCCGTGGAAGCTGGGGGAGAAGCTCCAGGAAGCCGGTATCACCATTTCCAACGAGGACATGTCCGGAGCAACCACGCGGGATATGAATCTCTTGACAGGGGATAGCCCTTTAGCTGCGAACGCTTTAGGAAAAGAAGCGGCGCTCGCCTTGTTGGACAAATTTAACGGCTAGGCATAATTAAGTTACCGACACTGTAGCTACGAGCGGCCGAGTGAGGTAGGTTAGCCTCATGATCCCCATGACCGCTCCCCGTCGCACAGTGTTCTCCTTGTGCGTTATCCTCACGGCCGCGATCACGCTATTGCTGTCGTCCCTGCCCGCCCACGCTGGTGATGCTCAATCCCCAGTGACCGCCGGATCATCGTCCACCGACGGCCCGCTCCCAGTCATCTACGTCTCCGCATCCAACGAATCACGGAGTTCTGCAGAAGCATATGCAGATAGTCTGCGTAACCACGGTTTAGACGTTCATGTCTTCATGACATGGGAACCAGACGATCCCTCCACCAGCCCTTATGTGACTGTTAAAGGCAACTCGGCGCGCCTGGCCACCTTCGTCGACAAGCTGAAACAACAAACCGGACACGATAAGTTCGACGTCGTCACGTGGTCCCAAGGTGGACTCGTCACTCGGTACTGGCTCAAAGACTTTGGCGGTGCCGATTTCGTCCGAAAAGCCGTGATACTTTCCGGGATGATCAAGGGGTCGCCCCATCACGCCGATGCCCTTCGCAAAGGCCAATGCCCGCCACCGAATGCGCGACTTTATGTCCCTCAGGAGCTGCTCAAGAGCCCCAGTGACACCTGCTTAGAGATGTCATCGGAGGGCGAGAGCATTCGTTCACTCAACACCCCGTCGGAAGCGCTGCCGGGTATCAAGTACTACGCCGTCACGACGAAACAGGAAATCAACGCCGCCCCCTATGGCATCAATCTCATGGACGGCCCGGGTGACTACACCAATATCATCACGCAAGATCTGTGCCCGAATGACATTGTCGGGCACGGTGGGCTAACCAAACTCCCATCTATGCAAGCGTTGGTTTCTAACCTTCTGAAAGACGACAATCCGACGATGCCCTGCATGGCACCCGATTCGCCTAATGGCCTGCCGACGTTAGGGGAGATCATCCCGCCTCTCACCTCAGCGCCAAGTTTCGGCTAAGACGCCTCAAGTGCGGGGCTGCGTTACGTCCGGGACGCCTACCCCGCGTGGCGGGTGAGTTCCGCCGACATACGAGGAACCATCTCATTGTCGACGGCACGCTCGTCAACCCAACCCAAGTGGTTATTCGGCATTAACCCGTAGAGGCGCTTGCCGGGGCCCAACGTGGCGGGGCCGGACGCTGTCACCATCGTCGATGCAGACTGCACATCCCATTGGCGCTCAGTCGTCGGCTGGCCATAGAAAATTTCGACCACGCCGCTGGCGTGCGCGCACACGAATTCGATCTCATCTTTATCGTTAATACGCCAGAACCCCGATTCCCGCTCATCGGGCCCGGAGGCTTCGCCTTCTTTATTTATCCTCCATGTACGTGACTCATATGACAGATAGTTCTGGCCATCATGAGCAAAAGTAATTTGTTGCCCAAAGGGATATTCTTCGCCCGTCGATAGATCCCGAGCTTGCCCTTCGCCCCGCCAGACCCCAACCAGGGGAAGAAGCGCCAGAAGGCCATCGTGAAGAGACGGGCCCTGGCGTAAATTCGCCGTGTCATCCGGAATAGGAAGATCACCAAAAACAGGGATGTTACGGCTGGCCGTGGTTTTGGCCTGCTCCGCAGCGCGATTCACGGCCTCATTGCCGTTGAGTTTGTGCCCCTGCGGTGTGCCCTCACCAGCGGAAGCGTCGCTGGGGGAGTGATCTGCCTGCCCCGCGGAACCAGTTCCGGGAACACCGAATTTCTGTGCACTGTCTTTGTCGTTTTCAGCCATGGTGCCCAGCGTACCGGAGGGGTAGGACTCACCACGTCCCCGTCCTCGCTACTCCTTACTCTTTGTCGTTTTCGTATTTCGCTTCCTCAGGTTCCTCCCGAGCCATGGGCGCCAGATCCGACAAATTAATCGTCACATTTTGTTGGCTAGCCTGCAGGAAAATAGACCCGCCTTCGCAATAAATAAAATCAGGACGTGCCCGAAGTGGAAGATATTTCCCTTCTAATTGTAGGGAAAAGGCTTTCTTTATTTCATCCCGAATGTCTTCCGGGATCTCCCGCCCCTTCACAACCGGGGCATCCTTATCCCTGCTGGCCGGCCCGTCGAGAACCTCGTAGGCATCCATGGAAATAACGTCGGCTTTAATTCGCAGCCGAACTGCAACTGTAGCTGGCTTATCTAGCCCACCAATAGAACCACTAAACACCGAATCCGATTCCTGACCACCGTTCGGCGCTGTATTCGCCAACCGTCGGATAGTTAGATCGGTAATCCCGAGACGCTCGCCTAAAGCTAATCCGTCCAGCGATAGCGTCGTCGATACGGTCTCAACCGGAGCATTCTCAATCCGTCCGTGGAGAATATCGTGTGTTGACGCCTCAATATTCGTTGCCGAGGATTGGACAGTCACCAAACCAAACCCAGGAACGTCGAGATCTTGTGCATCGACAGTGAGCGACGATAGCTTCCCGCGCTCAGCTTCATACAAGAAAGGAAACCCCCCGGCTGTCACATCGGGCTGCACAGGCAAATTGGAGTAGTGCTGCAGTTCACGCGAGATACGCGACTCCGTCCGAGCTGCTACCAATGAATCCCCCACCCATGCGCATACGCCGAGAACCATCACAACGATAGCGACGATGATGCCTACTTTGTGCACCCTCCGCCGGTGGCGAGACCGCGTCTTAACGGGCACCGAACCGGCGGGCGAAGAAGGCTGATGAGTCACCCCTACAGTTTTACCGGTTTCCCCGCTATTCATCGAACCTACAAGAAAAATAGACTATCCGGTTCGGTCAATGGGGCGGACTGGGCTAACGTGACCCAGTATTGAGCTGTTGAGCTAGTCAACGAAAAAGGATTACATCGTGAGGATAGCGTTACTCACCAATGCCACAAGCGTGGCCGACGTACTCCCGCCCTTGGCACTCTTGCCACACGAGACCGTCATTTTTCCTCCCGACGCTACGTCCTCACGACAACTTGACGACGTCGAACTCGCGGTGATCGACGTCACGGGCTCCGACCTCCTCGGCGCCAGGGAGCTCTGCCGGACCGTGGCCGCTGCTCACCCTGATATGCCCGTGGCCGTTGCCATCGCAGAAACCAGCCTGATCGCCCTTGATTCCTCCTGGGCTGTCGACGAATTCCTCCTAGCTAGCGCTACGCCGGTCGAAATTGACGCGCGCTTCCGGCTTCTGCTTACCCGTCGGCCAGTTCCCGTTAATGAGATCGACGATTCCAACGTCGTTACTGTTGGAGAACTTGTCGTTGATGACGCAACATACACTGCTCGTATCCATGGCACCCCGCTGGATCTGACGTATAAAGAATTTGAATTGCTCCGCTTTCTGGTTCAACACTCCGGGCGCGTGTTCACCCGAAAGCAGCTTTTGCAAGAAGTATGGGGGTACGACTTTTTCGGTGGAACCCGAACTGTCGACGTGCATGTTCGGCGGCTTCGCGCCAAGCTGGGCACCGAGTATGAGGGAATGATCGCTACTGTTCGTAATGTTGGCTACAAGGCTATCGACCTTGACGCATAATCGGGACATGCCCGAAACTATGACTCGCGCCTGAACCCCGGTAGCCTGTGCGACGAAAGCCAAATAAGCGAGCACGAAGCTGGCGACCATCAGTCGGGCTGGTGCCACCCAGTGTTCGGCCACATTCGATCACAACAGTACATAAGCGCAGAACTCGGAAATGAGTGAGGATTGTAGCGATGGCAGACGCATCCACCTTCAACGCACAGCCGTGTGACATCATCACCCAGCTGGTGTTAGGACCAGTTTCTCCCCGGGTTCGCAATGCTCGACAGGCGTCAGCCGATCGATGGATGGAAATCGAAACAATTCTGCACGAGAGCACCCGGCATGACGGCGTCGCACCGTTTTCCGAACAATTCTTGCGCGGAATGGAGGAACCGGACCTTCATCATTGGCACGCGTTAGTCAGGGTCGATGGGCACGTACGTGGCATTGCAGCCGTTGATCCTTCTGGTCCGGCCGTCGAACTCGCCGTTCATCCCTCTTATCGACGAGGCGGGCTGGCTACAGCGTTGCAGCGTGCGGTTCGTGCCCATGCGTCGTCTCTCGGCCTGGGGGATGAACGTGATATTCACACCAACGGGATTGGATTGACATGGTGGGCGCACGGCGACCTCCCCGCTGCCCGGGCGGCGGCTGAGCACATTGGTGCTACCGCTGATCGTGAACTCCTCGTGATGGAGCTTCCTGGTTCTGCCGGGAAAGACGAGTCTGACGACAAACCCGTTGCTCAGGCAGCTGCAACGCTACCTGATGATGTCACGGTTCTCAGCTGGACGGAATCAGCCCGTCGATGGGGGAAAGATGCAGTTGATGCTGCATGGCTGGCTGTCAACAATGAGGCCTTTGACTGGCACCCCGAACAAGGCGGGTGGGATCAGTCACGCTTGGATCAGGCCCGGAGAGCATCATGGTACGACCCCGACGGTGTCCTTTTACTTTGGGGGAGTGAGGGCGATGGTAGTGGGGGATCAGCCGACGGTGTCAGCAAGAAGGACGAAAATACTGATCAGCTTCCCCCTCTTCTAGGGTTCCACTGGACGAAATTAGTGTGCGAGGGTGACGACGAAACCGGGCGCAAGGTTGGAGAGGTTTATGTGATCGGGCTCGCTCGGAAGGCCCAGGGGCGAGGTTTAGGTCGCGCTTTAACAGCGAAGGGGATCCAGTACTTAGCCAGCAATGACGCAGCTTACGTCGAGCTCTATGTCGAAGCGGATAACGCGCCCGCTGTTCATGCCTACGAGGCGCTCGGATTCACGGTGGTTGAGCGCCACACAGCATGGAAGTTCTGAGTGTTCACTCTCTGTTCATCTTGAATCTGCTCACTGGCAACCTCCACGGGTTACTTTCAAACCTGAATCCGCATGTGTCGGAATCAGTAGGTGCCGAACGAGGCAGATGATGAAGTCAACCATCCGGCGTGGCTCGTTCTGCTCCTCACCTGGCGAAATCCCTGAGTCCCGGAGGAAAAGTGAACAGGAAACAAGTAGGACGCTGTACTGCCCTGGCTACCATCGCAGCCGTCTCAGCCCTCACTATGGTGGGCTGTAATAGTGATGACAATAGCGCGGACGGTGGATCCTCGTCGTCTAATGGAGATTCGAACCTCTCTGGAACCACCGGACAGCTCACCGCAGAGGGCTCATCCGCTCAGCAGAAAGCCATGAGTGTGTTCTCTGCGAAATACTCTCAAGCAGTTCCCGGCGCACAGTTCTCATACAACAGCACGGGATCAGGCGCTGGTCAAAAACAATTCGTAGCCGGACAGGTCAATTTTGGTGGGTCAGATTCGCCTCTTGACGATAGCCAAATGACTGAGGCGAAAGACAAGACCTGTAAATCCGACGTTTGGCAGCTTCCTATGGTGATTGGGCCCGTGGCCGTTGCTTACAAATTAGATGGTGCTGACAGCGTCGCGTTGAGCCCCGAGGTCATTGCCAAGATCTTCAAAGGCGAGATCAAAAAGTGGAATGATGACGCCATTAAGAAGCTCAATGATGGAGTTAATCTTCCTGATAAAGACATCAAGGTTATCTATCGTTCGGATGAATCGGGGACCTCAGATAACTTCCAAAAATTCCTGAAGGCATCCGCGCCGGGACAGTGGGATTCCGAGGGGAAGGCGTTTCCCTCCACTACAGGGTCCGGGGCGAATGGCTCATCCGGTGTTGTCCAGGAAGTTGGAGCCACCGACGGGGCTATCACTTATGTGGAAGCCGGGTTCGCCAAAGAAGCTAATTTGAAAGAGGCGGCGATCGATTTCGGGCAGGGGCCTGTCGAACTCAATAAAGAGACCGTCGGCAATGCCTTAGATAAACTCACATATAAGGGTGAGGGCAACAACATGGTCGTCGATACCGATGCCCTTTTCGGTCTGAAAGAAAAAGACAGCTACCCGTTGTTCCTCACCACATATGAACTGGTGTGCTCGAAATACCAAGATTCGTCCACCGGTGATCGCGTCCGCGACTTCCTTACCGTCGCCATCAATGATGGGCAGGACTCGAACTTGGAAGATCAGGGCTATATTCCGGTCACGGGTCAATTGAAAGACAAATTGACCAGCGCGATTAAAGAAATCAAGTAATCCGAGGGAATGCGCGTAGTTTCAGTTACTGTGGACTACGCGCTCCCAAGATGCAGCCAAGCACAAACGTTCCTATAGACCCGAATGAGTGCAGAGACACCAATGACCACTCCATCTAGCACCGGAGCTGCGACATACCAGCCTGCCGGATCCCATCTCCCATCCGCCGCTGACCAGGCAGGGCTATCATCACCTGGTAACGGAACTATCCCGCCGAAGGCCCAAAGCGGCCATAACGCACCAGGAAAAGTCCGCGCAGGCGACCGAATCTTCCACGGCCTGGCGACGGGATCAGCAATGATGATCACCATTATCATCGCTGCTATTGGAGCATTTTTGCTGTGGCGTGCCATCCCCGCTCTACGGAACAACACCGAAAACTTCTTCACCTACAGCGGTGATTGGAATACTGCAACAACGTCGGCAATGCATTTCGGTATCCCGAACCTGTTCTTCGTCACCGTGACGGTGTCCTTGGTAGCCCTTGTTTTGGCGATGCCGGTAGCGCTGGGGATAGCAATCTTTTTAGCGCAATATTGTCCTCAGCGATTCGTAAAACCGATCGCATTTGTTGTTGACCTTCTAGCGGCCGTCCCCTCTATTGTTTTTGGTTTGTGGGGTGCCCAAGTTCTGGGGCCAAAACTCGGAGGCTTCTATGAATGGATTCATTCCTGGGCAGGTCAGTTCATTCTTTTTAAAACCTTTGCTAATTCTCCCGCTTTCGCAACAAGCAGGAACCTGTTGACCGGTGGAATCGTCTTGGCCATCATGATTCTCCCCGTGATCGCGGCTACAGCGCGAGAAGTTTTTGTTCAAACTCCTCAAGGCCACATTGAATCTGCCCTAGCATTAGGGGCAACACGATGGGAAGTTGTCACTTTGACCGTTTTACCTTTCGGTTTCTCGGGTTATATTTCCGGAGCCATGCTGGGGTTAGGACGAGCCCTGGGCGAAACAATGGCGCTGTACTTAGTGATCTCACCGAGCTCAGAATTTCGTGGTTCCCTCTTCGATGGTGGCACAACGTTCGCCACGGCCATTGCGAACGCTGCTCAAGAGTTTAATAACAACATTCAGGCTGGCGCCTACATTTCAGCTGGCCTCGTTCTCTTCCTTTTGACGTTTGTCGTCAACGCTATCGCCCGGGCCATTGTGGCGAAGAGATAAACCTCGACCCGACACACCAGCTATCAATTACGCAAAGTAGGGAGCGCCACGATGTCACACGCGGTCTCATCGCCAGCATTACAACCACGTATTTCTCCTCATCAAAAAATCGAAACATCAACAACCTTTACTGCTATCTCGACCCGTCGAAAAGTGACGAATGAAATGGCGCGGGTTCTTGTCTTTGCAACGGTGATCGTCGCATTCATTCCGTTGCTATGGGTGCTGTGGGAGCTGATCTCACGCGGTGCTGCTGTCACCTTGAGCTCCAGCTGGTGGATGAAATCCCAGATGGGCATCATCGAATCTCAAGCAGGTGGCGGTGCCTATCACGCGATCATGGGAACACTCATTCAAGCGCTCATAACGTCAGCGCTATCGATCCCCATTGGTGTGCTGACGGGAATATATTTAGTTGAATACGCGGGGGAATCCCGTCTGGGCAAAGTGACTACCTTTATGGTGGATATCTTGACGGGCGTGCCCTCAATCGTTGCGGCGTTGTTTATCTATTCGCTATGGGTAGTGCTCTTCGGATTTGAACGCTCGGGTATGGCAGTTTCTCTTGCTTTAGTTCTGCTTATGGTTCCGGTGATTATCCGGAACACCGAAGAGATGCTGCGGGTTGTTCCTCAAGACCTGCGGGAAGCAGCGTACGCATTAGGAGTCCCGAAATGGAAAACTATTGCCCGCATTGTCCTCCCTACTGCAATGTCCGGCATTATCACGGGAATCATGTTGTCGGTTGCAAGAATCATGGGTGAATCAGCGCCCGTCCTCATCTTGGTCGGATATAACGTCGGTACGAATTTCAATCCGGTCGAAGGTCCACAAACGTCACTCCCACTCATGATGTTGGCCATGTATAAAGCTGGAACCACGGGTGCAGCCGTCGACAAGATGTGGGGTGCGGCCTTCACACTCGTCATCATTATTGCTGTATTGACTATTGCGGCTCGGCTTATTTCTCGCCGATTCTCGGTCAAGACATAAGAACGTCAATTCGGACAATTATCTGCACACGGTTACAAGGAGAACGGTCACGATGGCTAAGCGCTTAGATCTAGAAGATGTCAATATTTATTACGGAGATTTCCACGCGGTGCAAGACGTCACCATGCATGTCCCTCCGCGATCTGTGACCGCCTTTATCGGACCATCGGGATGCGGTAAATCTACCGTGCTCAGGACAATTAACCGGATGCATGAAGTGACGCCCGGGGCATATGTCACTGGGTCGATCAAACTAGACGGCGAAGATATTTACGACGCCAAAGTAGACCCCGTCGCTGTGCGAAACGCCATCGGTATGGTTTTCCAAAAAGCGAACCCTTTTCCAACAATGTCCATTGAAGACAATGTCGTCGCGGGATTAAAACTATCTGGCGTCAAGAACAAAGCGCGTTTGAAAGAAGTGGCCGAACGGTCGCTGCGCAGTGCGAACCTGTGGGATGAGGTGAAAGATCGGCTGGATAAACCAGGTGGAGGACTGTCCGGTGGCCAGCAGCAGCGACTGTGCATCGCGCGTGCGATAGCGGTGGAGCCAGAGGTGCTGCTCATGGACGAGCCCTGCTCTGCGCTTGACCCCATTTCCACGTTGGCGGTGGAAGATTTGATTCACGAACTGAAGAAAGAATTCACCATCGTCATCGTTACCCACAACATGCAGCAAGCTGCGCGCGTCAGCGACCAAACAGCGTTTTTCTCACTCGAATCGACGGGTAAGCCAGGTCGGCTCGTCGAAACTGGGCCGACACAGGAAATCTTCGAGCGCCCCAAGAGAAAGGAAACGGAAGACTACATTTCCGGTCGGTTCGGATAGCAACCCTCACTAGTAGACCGTGCAGGGTAGCCCGACAGGGCACAGCGCCCGCACAGGTCCGGTTGTCGAAACATACTGTCGTGAAAAAGTGACAGGGCCCATACTGCGCCACGGGCAAAGACATGAGATAGTCATAGGGGTGTGCAACCACATCCGCGTTGGCTGGACAAGGTGGGGTGGTTGCGGACCGGTGTTCGCGGGCACAGCGCCCGACACAACAGGTAGCTCACGCGGACATCCAGATCAGAGGGCGAACTGGGGGTCATTCGGGCCTAGGGGAGTCCTGCAAACTTGTCAACGTAACCGCACGGTGGCGTCATGACGTGTCCCGAACAGGAGAAAACATGGGCCGACAATCAACTCCGCACATCAACCCGAACGGCTTACCCATCGCCGAGACAATCCTCCTGCCCGGCGACCCGCTCCGCGCAAAATTCATCGCAGAGACCTACCTCGACGACGCCGTCCAGTTCAACTCCGTCCGCAACGCCTTCGGATACACCGGGACTTACCAGGGCAAAGAAGTCTCAGTGATGGGGTCGGGGATGGGCATCCCCTCTATCTCCCTGTACGCCTGGGAGCTCATCCATGACTTTGGAGTGAAGAAACTCGTCCGCGTCGGGTCATGTGGCTCATTGCAAGAAGATCTTGACCTTTATGACGTCGTCATTGGGCAAGCTGCCTGTACAGACTCGAATTTCATGTCCCAGTACAACCTGCCCGGCGTATATGCACCGATCGCATCGTACCGATTGATCGAGGACGTTCGAACTCGGGCGAAGAAGGCCGGAATTAACACGCACGTGGGTAACGTCCTGAGTTCTGATGTGTTCTACAACTACCAGGATGACGTCAACCAACGGTGGGCCGCGATGGGCGTTCTAGCTGTGGAAATGGAATCCGCAGGGTTGTACGCCACTGCCGCAGAAGCAGGCGTCGAAGCACTCGGGATTTTCACCGTCAGCGACAACATCGTGACGGGGGAGTCCACTACCGCTAGCGAACGGGAAAAAGCATTTACCACCATGATGGAGCTCGCGCTTCCACTCGCGGCGATCTAAGCAGGCAACGATGGCACGTACTGAATCAGCAACACTCGCCTCGGAGACGACTGGCAAGAAAGTGTTAAACCCCAAAGCCGCCGTTCCCGTTATTTTATTTACCTTCGTATTCAGCTTGGTCATTGACAACGGCTTTAAGTTCATGTCCAAGCCCATTGCCGACGACCTCCACCTCTCTGCAACAACGGTCAGCCTGCAAGCCACATTGGCAGGAATTGTCATCGGTATCGGCGCTGTGGTTTATGCCGCGCTCGCCGATACGTTCAGCATAAAAAAGTTGTTGTACGTGGGGATCGGACTGACCGTTATTGGTTCCATCATCGGGTTTGTGTTCCAACACTCGTGGCCAATGGTGCTGGCCGGGCGAATTATCCAAACCACCGGACTGGCCGGGGCGGAGACCCTATACGTTATCTACGTCACCAAGCACATATCAGCGAAAGACCAGAAGACATACCTGGGATTCTCCACAGCTGCCTTTCAATTGGCCATGCTCATCGGCGTCCTCACTAGCGGATTCATATCCACGTACATCTCGTGGACAGCAATGTTTTTGGTCTCTGCGGCTCTCATCCTCGCGGTGCCGTTCATTGCGAAAACTGTTCCCGATGATGAAAGAGTCAGCGCCAATTTGGACGTTATCGGACTTTTCCTCATCGGAGTTTTCGCCACGTTCGCTGTCATTTTTATGCAAGAATTTCAGCCCATCTACGCTGTCATGTCAGTCATCGGCGCTGTACTCTTCGCGGTGTACATCAAGGTCAATAACAAGGCCCTCGTTCGGCCGGAATTCTTCCTCAACGGCCGCTACGTGTGGGCCTTAGTTGTTGTTCTCATTTTGTACTCCGTGCAGCTGGGGTACATTTTTTTCTTCCCCTTTATCGTATCCACCCTGCACGGGTTGGGAACAGATACAGCATCCATGTTGATCGCGCCCGGCTACGCTTGCGCAACTGCCGTCGGAGCTGCGTCGGGAGCTATTGCAAAGGTGCTGAAAACACGGCCGGCCATCATCATGGCGTTGTCCTCGATTTGTGGGGCCCTTGTCATTCCCGCAATTATTCCCGACACATCCTTGTGGTTATTGATTCTTTCCATGATGTTCTTCGGGAGCGGATTCGCGCTCATGTACGCACCTTTGATGGCCTCAGCAATCAAGAAGATTCCGGCCGAGAAAACGGGCGTTGCCATCGGTTTTTACAACCTGACCATTAATATCGCGATCCCCGTCGGCATTGCGTACACAGCCAAGCTGATCGACATCGAACCGACATTCCTCAGCGGGCTGACGCAGGGTACCGGACACACTGCTCACGCGTATGCCACCGTGTTGTGGATCCTCGCAGGGATTACCGCCGTGGCCTTCGTCGTTTATGTAGCGTCCGATCGCTATCTCACCATGAGAGAAAAACGACGTGGCGAGACACTCGATGGGGATAACGTGGCTGATCCGGCAGCTGTCGAGGCTTAGGCGTAGGCATCGACCCGACGGTACCCACCCCGATGGGACTCATCAGCGGGAGATCCTAAAACGTTCCTCCATAGCGTTGCTGGATCTCGTCAAAGTGGCGGGTGAACGTGGCTTCGCGGTCACGTTCATCTTTCCCGCCGACATACTCTTCCGGACGCATACCCGTCGCCAAGTAAATAACGCGAGCACCAATTTGAACCGCGTGATCGGAGTAACGCTCGTAGTAGCGCGATAGCAAGGTGACGTCGACGGCGTTTGTCGTCGTGTATGGCCACTCACGCTGCGTCGTCAGCACAAAAATGTGGTGGTGGAGATCATCAATGGCATCGTCGTCGCGGGCCAACTGTAGTGCCAGCTCCGGGTCGTAGGACACCAACACGTCGTGCAGGGTAGCCGTGATGTCCAAACACTGCTTCGCCATCTCGGAGAAATACGGCACCATGGATTCCGGAACCGCACAATCCGGGTGGCGGCGCCGGGCTACCTTCGCAATGTGCACCATCAGTGCCGACATTCGCGAGAGATCCTCCACAATGTACGTGCCAGAAATGACACGACGAAGATCACGGGCGACTGGGCTCTCTAACGCAAGAAGCTGAAAAGCTTGTTGTTCGCACTTACCGCGAAGCTCTTCGACGTCTTCCACGCTGGTCAAAACATCTTCCGCAGCCGTGAGATCAGCGCTTAATAACGCTCGGGAAGCATGCGACGCCATTTCTTTAATTGAATCGCACATGACGATGAGATTATGGGCAAATTCCGCCAAGTGTTCCCGATAATCGTCTCTCATGGTGGCCTAGTTTAGGACAAATTGGCGAACAATGCTTGGCTAACCCAAGACTACGTTTTTCGCGTTGTTTCCGTGCTACCCGCCTGAGTGCATGATGTCCGCACCAGCGGGGACAGTACGGTCATCAGGATCGTCCAGCCACCCCTCTGGCAGCGTCACCGCCTTCGCAGACCCCTGGCGGCCACGAGGTCCGTCGGCATCGTCGGGAAGAGCCGACGCCAACGCAGGGTCTTTCACTACTGTGTTCAGGATTTCTTCGAGTTCATCAATGCTTGTGATACGCGTGACCTTTTGACGCAATTGCGACCCCGCAGGGTAGCCGCGCAAATACCACCCCATGTGTTTCCGCATGTCACGGCACGCGGTGGACTCTCCGGAGTGAGCCGCCAACAACCGAGTGTGACGCAGAATCACATCGCATACCTCCGCGAAGGTGGGCTGAGCAGGGCGTGGCTCGCCGCGCAGGGCTGCCGATAACTCCGCAAACAACCACGGGCGCCCCAAACAGCCGCGCCCCACAACCACACCGTCGCAGCCCGTCTGATCCATCATGTCCGCGGCATCCGTCGCCTTAAAAATATCGCCATTGCCGAGCACCGGCACGCCTGTTCCCGCCAAATGCTCCTTAAGTTCACCGATTCGGTTCCAGTCCGCTGTACCCGAATAGCGTTGCGCTGCTGTTCTGGCGTGCAACGCCACAGCCTGGGCGCCTTCCTCGGCGGCAATAGCACCCGCATCTAAAAACGTGAGATGGGCGTCGTCAATGCCCGTCCGCATCTTGACCGTAACCGGTATCGTCGTTCCCTCGACGCCACGAACCGCTGCTGCAACGATCTCGCCAAACAGACGCCGCTTATAGGGCAGGGCAGCTCCTCCGCCTCGTCGAGTCACCTTCGGCACCGGGCACCCAAAATTCATATCGATGTGGTCAGCCAGGTTGTCGTCGGCAATCATGCGGGCAGCTTCATACGTCCATTTCGGGTCCGTGGTGTATAACTGCATGCTGCGTGGCGTCTCTTCGGGAGCAAACTCCGTCATATGCAGAGTTTTCTCATTCCGCTCGACCAGTGCTCGCGCGGTCACCATCTCGCAGACGTATAGCCCCGACGTCGTCCCCGTTTTTTGTTTCTCAAGTTCACGGCACAACAGTCGAAAAGCCACATTTGTTACCCCCGCCATGGGTGCAAGAACGACGGGGGACGATAGCTCAAATGGGCCGATTCGGAGGGGTGCGCGGGATCCAGAAATCACTGTGCCAGTGTAAACGCGTGTGAATCTGACACCAAGTGAGGGAAGGGGGAACCCATTTAGGGGAATAGTGTGGGCTAAGACTGCCGTTTCTGTCTTTCTCTTGACCTAAAGTGGTACACGTAACAACACACCACGATCGTGGTGCGTCTCACCGAGTGGTGCCCCTCGACGACGTGCCAAATGACCGACGTGGAATGTAAAGAGAACCCCCGTTAGACCAGGAAATTCGGCGGGAGCACAGGAGGAAAATATGTCAGGACGGATAGCCAACCCGAAGTTGCAAGGCCTCATCATGAGTGCCGACGAAGCCGCCGCCAAGATCAACCCCGGCGATCAGATCGGCTTCAGTGGATTCACCGGTGCCGGATATCCCAAAGAATTCCCTCAAGCCCTGGCCCGCCGGATCAAAGAGGCACATGACCGCGGTGAAGAATTCAAAGTCAATGTGATGACCGGTGCATCGACCGCTCCGGAGCTCGACGGTGCATTAGCCGAGGTCAACGGCATCAATTGGCGCATGCCGTACCAATCTGACCCGACTCTCCGTAAGCGGATCAACGCTGGCGACACGTACTACAGTGACATTCACCTCTCACACTCGGGAATGCTCCTGGACCAGGGGTTCTTCGGGGCGACCGATGTGGCCGTCGTTGAGGCAGTGCGCATTAAGGAAGATGGGGCAATTATCCCCTCGTCGTCCGTCGGTAACTCGACAAACTATCTGCGTAATGCCAAGAAAATAATTATTGAGGTCAACTCCTGGCAGTCCGAAGACCTCGAAGGCATGCATGACATCTGGAGCTATGGTCAGCTGCCTAACCGTCAGCCCATTCCGATTGCCGACCCCGGTGACAGGATCGGGACCCCCTACATTGATATCGACGTCGACAAGGTCATCGCAGTCATCGAAACCGACGCTGCGGACCGCAACTCCCCGTTCAAGCCGATCGACGACGATTCCAAGAAGATTGCCAACTACCTGCTTGATTTCCTCGACGGCGAGATCAAGGCTGGGCGTCTGACCAAGGAACTGCTTCCGATGCAGTCCGGTGTGGGGAACATTCCGAACGCTGTTCTCGCGGGGCTGTTGGAAGGGCCGTATCACCACATCACGTCCTACACGGAGGTTATCCAGGACGGGATGATCGACCTGATGGATCAGGGCACCATGACGGTGGCGTCGGCAACCGCATTTTCGCTGTCGCCGGAATACGCACACCGGGTCAACGAAAATGCTGCTGAGTACGCCAAAAAGATTGTTCTGCGTCCGCAGGAAATCTCCAACCACCCAGAAGTTATCCGACGCCTCGGCGTGATTGCATGTAACGGAATGATTGAGGCCGACATTTACGGCAACGTCAACTCCACTCACGTCACGGGCTCCAAGATGATGAACGGCATCGGTGGATCTGGCGACTTCACGCGTAATGCCTTTGTGTCGTGCTTCGTGTCGCCATCGCGCGCGAAGGGCGGCGACATCTCCGCGATCGTGCCCATGGTGTCTCACGTTGACCACAATGAGCACGACGTCGACGTCATCATTACTGAGCAAGGTCTGGCTGATCTGCGCGGACTTGCTCCGCGGCAGCGCTCCCGGAAGATCATCGAGAATTGTGCCTACCCGGACTACCGCGAGCCGCTGTTGGAGTACGTGGAGCGGGCAGAGAAGAACGCATCTGGATTGCACACTCCCCATGACCTTCACGAGGCGTTCAATTTCCACACCCGCTTCATGGAAACTGCCTCCATGATGCCGGAGAAGTAGTTGACGGTGGCGGCGGCCTTGGGCGGTTCTCCAGGCCGTTTGCCAGGCGTCCAATGTCATGATCTATACTGACTAGCGCACATTCAAACATTGTGTTGAGTGCTGCCGTTTACTTTCGTGGTGGTGGCAGTAATTAGCGCCTCATGAGAATGTGTGTGGGCCTTTAGCTCAGCTGGTAGAGCTACGGACTTTTAATCCGCAGGTCGAGGGTTCGAGCCCCTCAGGGCCCACAACAACGCCCCTCACCGGAATTGCCTGGTGAGGGGCTTTAGCGTTAGTCCTTCTGCGCGCTGATGTCGTTGTGAGCTAGCCATTCTTTTGCAATACGCGCGGCCCGTTTCTGATCGGTGACGCTTTCGTTATTGAGCGCCGCCAGATCCTCTGTTGTCATCTTTTTACTTATTGAATTGATGATGTCCTCTGCTTTGCCATCCTTAAAGTTATTCAATTTTTTACTAGCAAGAGGAACGACATTTGACGGCAGGAGCAAGTGCTGTGGGTCATCGAGAACAGTGAGATTATTTTTCTTAATGGCTGGATCTGCGCTGAAGATATTCGCCACTTGAATTTTTCCGTCTGTCAGTGCCTTGACCGTTAATGGCCCGCCAGAATCTTCGATAGGGGTGAAGTCAACATCGACGCCGTACACCGCTTTAAGTCCCTTCGGCCCGTAGGGGCGGGATTCAGCCTCTGAGGGTCCTCCGTATTTTACCGACCCCGGTACGCGGGCGAGGTCACCGACGCTGTGAAGGTGATAGCGCTGGGCAAAGTCGTGGGTAACGGTGTATGTGTCCTGGTCCGACGCGGGGGAGTAGTTCAAGAGGTGAAGTCCCTGTGGCGTGGCGTGAACGAGGTCTCGATACACGTCGTCAGGATCCTTCGCAGCTGTCGTGTTGTCATCATCTCCGTGTGATGATTCTTTCTCGAAGTACTGGAGTAAGTTTCCCGAATATTCGGGGATGAGGTCGATGGATTGGTGCTCTATTTCAGGGATATAGACCTCACGCTGACCAATCCGAAATTGTCTATCAACCTTAATGTCGTTCTTTTCAATCGCTTGAGCATAAATTTCGGCGATTATTTCATTCGAGTAGTAGTCCTGTGAACCGATGACGATGGTGTCTGAATCAGCACTCCCGCTGGATAAAGGATTAGATCGCGCGCACGACGATAACGTGAGGATAAGAAGGCATGAGGTAATGATGGCCGCAATAATCCTGAAAGATCGTGATCGTGACTGTGACAGGGATCGCGGTCTTATACCTGAAAGAAACGTATTGCTGGCGGGAAACGGGGGTCGGCGTGGTGCGGTGTGTACGTAGTCCAACCAGTTGATCGTCATGGTAAGTGTCCCAGCTTTGGTATCGGTAGTTTGTGTGCGGGGCGGGAGTTTTTATCCGTTAGATAGTTGCTGTTACATAGCTATTGTTAGCTCTGCCGTAAGGATTAATGAGCGCTGAACCGATTCCCCGCCCATTTCTGAGCACGCCCAAGGGCTGCATCAATGACAACTGCGAGCGCAATGACAATAAGTGAAGATCCCAACATTTCGGAGTAATCGCGCGATTTCAATCCTGCGAACAGGAATCGTCCAAGCCCAATATCAGCGGTGTATGCCGCCAGCGTTGCTGTTGCAATGACTTGTAATGTCGCCGCCCGGACTCCACCCATAATGACGGGCAATGCCAGTGGTAATTCGACGGAAGTTATGACTTGCCAGGGCGTCATTCCTATTGCTTGGGCTGCCGACGGGATATCTGGTGAAATTGATTCCACGCCGGAATAAGCTCCGGCCAATAAGGATGGAATAGCTAACACAATGAGTGCAAGGGTGGGCGCTTTTAATCCAATGCCCAGCCACAAGCCGAATAACGTCAGCAGTCCTTAAGGTGGGGATGGCGCGTGCTGCGCCGGTCAACGCTCCAATAAGGCCAGCTCCTCGTCGAATATGGCCAATGACTATTCCCGTTGGTATTGCTAATACAGAAGAAATAGCCACGATCATGAGCGTGAACCATAGGTGTTCAATTAATCGTTGGGTGATCGAATTATTTCCAGACCAATGGTCCGCTGAAAAAGCCCAGCTTAGGGCGTCGATAAAATAGTTCATGATGATGCGCCACCCGATGCGTGGCTCCACGGAGTGAGTAGCCAGGTAAGGCCCTGAATGGTGGCATCGATGATGAGAGCAACAATGATCGTGGCGACGATACCTGCGGTGACTTCTGCTGTTATGCCACGTTGAAAACCGTCCGTGAGTAGTGATCCCAAACTAGGGATACCGACGAGTGCGCCGATGGTGACCAGGCCAATCGTGGAGGACGCGACAACGCGGAGTCCCGACGCGATGACGGGGATAGCCAGCGGTAGGTCCACTTTCCACAGGATTGTGCGGGGAGAGTGCCCGAGGGCGAGTGCCGCGTCCCGAGTGTGTGCATCGACGGAGGCGAATGCATCGGCCGCGGTGCGGACAAGTAACGCCACGCCATAGACCGTGAGCGCGGTGATCATCGTAAGATTCGATCGCAATGGTGTGCCAATGATGATCGGAATTGTAATGATAAGTGGTAAAGAAGGCACCGCGTACATAAGGGACGCGGCGTTTAATAAAGGCCTGCCGAACAGGGGGTGGGAAAACGCATAGCGTCCTATGGGAATTGCAATAAGAAGTGAGAAGAAAATCGGGGGTAGTGCTAATTGAAGGTGTTGGCGTGTTAACTCTGCGATATCTTCCCAATTGGTGATAATCCAGTTCATGAGGTAAGAACCCCCACGCTTCTTCCATAGGAATCAAGAGCAACTGTTTGACCATTGACCGTTCGCGTTGTCAATTTTCTATTCGTGTTGCTTGCCCCAGTGAACGATGCGACAAAGTCATTTTTTGGGTTGGTCATTATCTCGGCTGGCGATCCATGTTGCGAAATCACACCGCCTTTTTCGAGGATGACGACCGAGTCGCTCAGCCGAAATGCTTCGTCGATATCGTGAGTAACGAAGAGGATTGTTTTCCCTAATTCGTGTTGGAGACGGAGGAGTTCGTCCTGCAACTCTCGACGAACGATCGGGTCAACAGCTCCGAATGGCTCATCCATGAGCAGGATGTTTGGATTTGATGCAAGAGCGCGTGCGACGCCTACTCGCTGCTGCTGGCCACCAGAGAGTTGGTGAGGGTATCGCTTCGCTAAGGCTGGGTCTAGCCCCACGCGCTCCATAATCTTTCGTGCGTTTTTCCGGGCCTCGCGACGAGGTGTGCCTAGGAGCGTCGGCACAACCGCAATATTCGCTTCGACTGTTTTGTGGGGCATGAGCCCGCCAGATTGTATGACATACCCAATTCGACGACGGAGATCGACGGCGGACTCATCCATGACGTTGTGGTCGTCGATGCATACGTGTCCGCGCGTTGGTTCGGTCATCCGGTTAACCATGCGTATTAACGTCGTTTTCCCCGATCCGGATGTGCCGACGAGTGACACGATGTGATGCGACGGTATGACCAGTGAGAAATCGTGGACGGCAGTTGAGCCATCTGGGTAGGTCTTGGATACGTGATCGAAGGTAATCAATTATTAGGCCTCCTCAGCAATAGTCTCGAGGCTATCAGAATTCGACGTCCGGGTGCTGGGGAGCAGCGTGAGAGGGTGGGGCTTTTGGGGTGGAGACGTTGTGGTGGTAGTGGCCGTCAAAAGAGGTGGCTTACCAGGCGATTTTGTGAATTTTAGGTGGTTAACGTAGTCTGTAGCAGCTGCTGCAGAGAACTCTGTAGCGCGTGCTCTCATCGTCTAGTGGCCTAGGACTCCGCCCTTTCACGGCGGCAACACGGGTTCGAACCCCGTTGAGAGTACCAAACCCCCCAACCTGTTTGTGCAGGTCAGAGGGTATTTTTTATTTGTCAAATCAGGATTTTTAGCGTCTTTGGCTCTAATTTGGCTCTATGCGAAATAGGCCAGCCATAGCCTGTCCCACAGTATCGAGGTCCTCTTCGAACAGATCTGCGTATGTATCCAGCGTTAAAACAGCTGAAGCGTGGCCGAGTTGCCGCTGCACGACTTTCACGTTCGCCCCGGCTGACACCAACAGGCCAGCGGCCACGTGGCGTAGGCCGTGAGGGGTGATTCGCGGAAACGATGGGTCCTCGGTTTGAGCTTTCTTCACAGCTGCCGCGAACCAGCCTTTAGTGCCGTCGGCCCGTTTCAGTGGCCCTCCACCGGTGTGGGGGAAGAGCCATGCACTAGGCAACCTCCCCGCCACCTGCTCGTGGATCATGCGCATAACAGGAAGGCTTACGGACACGGTGCGCCTCTCATGCGTCTTAGGCAGCGTCTCTTCAGGCTTGCCGTTGATGTAGATCACGGACCGGTTTATGCGTAGCCGGGAGTGCATTTCGTCCACGTCCTCGACTTTGAGGCCGACCAGTTCACCCCATCTGAGTCCGACGGTGCCGAGCACCCATACCACTACGGCTTTATCCCCCGCATGGTGAGCCAAGCGCTCAAGCTGCGTAGGCGTGAGATATACCTTGACGGGCTTCCCTTTGGGCGGGAGTTTCACCCCGCGCGCCGGATTAGATTTCAGATAGTTATCGTCTACGGCGACGTCGAGGATTTGGGCTAGCAGGTTGTGGGCGTGTCTGATGCTGGAGCCGGACAAGGTGGACGCCGATACCCAGGCTTGAATCTCACTTTTGCGTAGGGTTCCGATTTTCCGTTTACCCCACATGGGCAGCACGGTGCTGCGTAGGCGTGAGGCTTCACGGTCGAGGGTGGAGGGTTTGAGGTGTTGTCGGCCTTTCCGCCATGTTTTAGAGAGTGTTTCGACGGTGATGTTTGCTCCGGCGGGGTCGCGCCATTGGCCGGTGGTGAGGTCTACGGTGTTTTCTGCGGCCCAGTTTTCGGCTTGCCACTTTGTTGCGAATCCGCGTTTCTGCCGTTTGCCTTGGGCGGGGTCGTAGTATTGGACGCGCCAGGCTTTTCCTTTGGAGGTTGTGTAGGGTTTGATAGAGGACACGTGTTGTTTCTTCGTTGAGTTGGGGTACGTCAGGGGTGGTACGCGCTTTGCTATTAGCGGCTAGTTAGGTGTGGTGTGGGGTGGCTAATTCTGGGGGCGTTTGCGGTAAGTGAAGACCCCCGCAACCGGTGTGGTGTGGATTGCGGGGGCCTTGCCGTGGTGCGTGTTAGGCGACTACCGGCCAGAGGAAGCCACCGATTTTGAGGCCGATTTCGACGATGTCTTTAGCGACCTCAATTCCTTTCTTGGCGTTGTCGAGGCGCTTGGCAGAGATCTCTGCTTGCTTTTCCTTTTCTTCAGCGGTCTTTTCTTTCTTCTGGTGCTTGGTGGTGTCTTGGGTGGAGGTGGTGTTGTCGGCGGTGGGGGTGGTTTCCGCAGCGGTGGTTGTTTGGACTGCGGCGGTGGGCTCGGCCGGGGTGGTTTCTGCCATTGCTGGTGCTACTGAGGCGGTGGCGGCGATGACGAGGGAGGTCAGGCCGATGGATGCTTTGCGAAGCAAGGGGTTTCTCCTTTTTGATTCTGTTTTCCGAATGCGTGTTGTCACGCGTCTAACAGGCTAGTATGTGTGCTTAAAAATTTCAGGTTTTGTAGCCGACTGCACACACCGGGGGCTGGTCTACCGTTTAGATCGGCGTGTGGCGGTGGTAGCGGTTTTATATTGTGTGTGGGTATAGTGGTTGGTGCCTTCTTTTGAAGGTCTCTGGTAGTGGATAATGTTGCCCCGTCTGCTTTTGGTTCATGGGTAGACGGGGCGTTTTCTATGTGTGAACCCTCAGCTGATGATTGCCGGGTTATACGGTCCCGGGGTAACACTGTGTGGGGTGGAGTGCCCGTAAGAAGGATGATTCCCCTCGCGGGGGCGAGGGGAGACTGTTCTGAGGAGGAACAGATGAATGAGTTCGCTTGTTCTCACGATGGGGAACTAACGGACGACGACGGGTTTAATCGTAGCAAAAGTGGGTTGAAGTGAGGTAGTGGGGTGTCTGTGGGTTGTGTCACTATGAGGTGTTTGCCGTTCAGAGGTGTCTTGTAGTGGTCCGCCGTCGGCTGGTGATGCTGTTGATAATGAAGAATGCCCCCCCGCAGGGACGAGGGGCATGTGGGAAAACCGGCTATCAGTTTTCGGGACAATATAGTACATAAGTAGGGTGCCCGTATCAATCCGGCTTTATGTAAACATGTCACGTATATTCGGTTGGCGTGCCAGGTTTTGACCTAGTTTGCATCACAGAGCGGCGAGGATCATGTCGAGGTTGTAGTGGTTCGTTGATCGGTCTTGACCTGGGTGTTGTAAAAGTTGTTTACATTTGTCTGGATCTAGTTCACGGGTGTGGCCGGCCGGTGGGTATTGCGCCATACGGCGACTAGGTGGTTGGTGACGCCGAGTTCGTGGGCTATTGCCCCTGGGTGGGGGCCGTAGAGCATTTCGGCTTGCCGGTATTCGTCCTCGGTGATGAGGAGGTTGGCGGCGAACCGGTCTGCTCTGTTTTCTTGTCGTGTGTCGCCGTGGCCGAGGTCGCCGTGGATGGCGTGGCCGAGTTCGTGGGCGAGGACACTGTTTTCTTGTGGTGTGCTCATTCCGTGTCGCAGGCTGATTTGTTTGCGGTGGTGGTTGTACCAGCCGGGTTGGCCTGCCCTGTGGTAGGTGATGTGCACACCTAGTGTTTCGGCGAGTGTGTCGAGTCGGTTACGTGTCGAACCCCCATTCCCCCCGTTCTTCTCGTAGTTTGTCTTCATCTGGCCCTCCGTAGGCGGCTGCGTCTTCTGGCATGATTTCGTCATCATAAGAGTCAGGGGTGACATGGCGACGCTGTGCAAGCTCGTCTATGGGGGTGTCTAGTGGTCCGTCGCGTTCTACGCCGAGTTTCATACGGCGTAGGACTTCGTCGGCGAGGTTGTCCTCGGTGACAGTGCGTAGTGCGCGGGCGGGGTCTACTTGCTCGGCCCATTTGGCGTCTAGATAGCCGGTATCGACGAGTGCACCTACTGGGTGATGTCCGTATGCGACGGCTATCGCGATCACATTCTCAGCGCTAATACGGCCTTTTTCTCTCTGGGTATAGAGCGTGCGCATGGGAACTGAAGCTACTTTGCTTATCTCTCGGGGAGAGTCGCCTTTTGTGACGTTATCGAGCCATTTTCTGTGCGTTTCCATACCTCTAAGGTACAGAACAACTACCGAGTGTGCAACTTTTGCAACATATCTGAACTGGGAAAACAAAAATTATTAAACTAGATGTTGCACAAATTGCATTTAGTGTGCTTAAATTGCACTCAGCGAGCCGGAACGGCAAGCTAACCCACGGAACTCACTAGGGAGGTGAATGACATGCGGAAGGTTGCGAAGCTCAAGGTTGAAGCGGATGCGCTGGGAATCAACCTCAATATTGATGGTGCCCCGGAGGGGATTCTTATTGAGTACGAGATTCTGCCGAAAGTTGCTAAAGCGGTACTGGCCGAGATCCTGGACTGGCAACAAGCAGCCCAGGACCCGTAGGCATTAACTACTTCGACTTCTTAGACCGAGTTTCAGTAACCGTGGTCTTTGGATGTCGAGCGGCTGTGGAGGCCTTGACGAATCGTCCGGAGATAGCGCTCCGGTTGACTGTGACCTTGCCTTTACCAGCACGTTTGCTCATACCTTTTCACCTCTCTTTCTAGCGCTAGCTGCGCTGGTTGAGAGCCTACCCACCTAAGGAGGTGAACATTATGCGACTTGATCCCGAAGTCATCACAGACGCGATGGAACGCACAGGTTCCCGATCGGTAGACGAGTTCGGCTGGAAGTTTCTTAACAAGACGGGGACGACTGTTCGTAACTACATGACGGGTAAGAGCGTTCCGAGAGTCCCTACTTTGATGATCCTTAAGAGGATCACTCATCGTCCGCTCGACCAAATGATTATTGAAGACAACTCAATCGCTGCGTAGGAGAGGAAGAGATGAGTTCCCGAATTGAATACAAGAACTTTGTTATCAGCTCCGACGGTGAGCAGGTAGAGATTGCCACCGCCGGAGGTGAGAGGGTCACGGTTGACCATGGCGATGTCGTTGCCGTGACCAATGCTATGCAGACGCTAAAGCAGTTGGTTGGCTAGCGCCCTTCTAGCACGTTGCGGATAGTTTCGAGCAACTCAGTCTGAGTTCGTAGTTCGTCTTCGATGTGTCCGAGACGGTCTTCGATAGAGCTGAGCATCATATTTTGACTCGTGTTATCCGCAATTGATTGAAGCAGATCGACAACTTTCTGATCCACAGTGATCACCTCCTCCCTGGGGATGTGTCCCACAGGGAAGAGGCTACTCAAATCAATAGAAAATGCCCCGGCGGTAACCGGGGCGAGGAGTTCCAAAGGAGGAACAAAATGCAAGACTTAATCGTAGCACATAGTCCCGACACAGCGTCGCCATTCGACGATATTAAGCGGACGCGCGAGGACGGGTCGGAGTTCTGGTCAGCCCGCGACCTCATGCCACTGCTTGGATATGACAAGTGGGAACGGTTTAACGGTGCGATTGAACGTGCTGAAGTAACTGCAGAAAACCAAGGACATGAGGGATTTTCCCGGCACCGGGAAATTCTCGACGGAGGGACTAAGCCCCGTGAGGATGTTCATCTATCTCGTTTCGCCGCCTACCTGGTTGCGATGAATGGTGACCCACGCAAGCCGGAAATTGCAGCGGCCCAGGCGTACTTCGCGGTGCAAACTCACGTGGCAGAGCAGGCACAGCAAGCGCCCGCCATCCCTCAGAACTATGCGGAAGCATTGCGCGCGGCAGCGGAGCAGTACGAGCGAGCAGAGGCGGCAGCATTAGAGTCGAAGCGCAACGCTAAGCGTCTCGAACTAGCCGCCCCGAAAATCGCGAAAGCTGATGCGCACTCCGAGGTTAAGGAGTGGAAGCGCCGCCAAGACTTCTACCGCGAAGTGCAGCAGTACGGCGACACCCACGGCATGGACATCAAACAGAGCGCAGTCCGTGAATTGCTCACGAGAAAGGGAATGCTCATCGCCGGTGGCCGCTCAGATTCTGGGCAGATCACTCGGCACGCCGTCCGAAGCGGGTGGGGACGTAACTACAAGGGAGTTGCCGACAACGGGCACGCGTTCACAACGCCGCAATTATCGCCAAAAGGCCAAGACATCGCCTGGAAATGGATCGTAAAAGCAATCGAAGAACACGGGGCTGAGTTGAACCCCAGAAAGGCCGCATGATGAAGGAAACAAGTTTGTACCGTGCTCACATCGTTGAAGAACCGGAGTTCGAGCGGTACTACGCGTTTGATGAGCGTTACCCGGGGGAGCGTATCGAGTGGGGCAAGCCCATTGGATGGGAGCCATCTAAGGAGTACGTGGAACGGTTTAAGACAAATAAGTGGATTGAGCCTGCCACTGATAAGTGGTTTAGGTCCAGGTCGTCTGCGGCCGCTCGTGTGAAGCTGCTTGAGGATGCGGGCTATAAGGCGGTTGTTCAGAAGTCCGCACCGGTTGAGTGGCCGAATGGTGATGAGCAGAAGGTGAATGGCTCTCAAGCTGGTGAAGTGCTGGCCGCAATCAAGACGCTCGTTCGACATGGTGTGATTAAGTCCGCTGACGAAATCCTTTAGGTCGATCAATCTTCGTCCTGTTCATGTGAGATGCAACGCGATTAAGGGTGAGAAGCTCTTAGATCCTTCTGAGTTTGGTCTCAGGTGATTGCCTCATTCGATGTTGTGTGGCTAGACGTGTGTCGTTTTGTTTCGACACATTCGTCACAACACACCCTATAAAATGTTTCGTCACATTGTTTCGTCACATTAGCCCTACGAGTAAGACTCCCCTGGATTCGTGATCTGGGTAGGGCACAAGGGTTTAACAGCCCGGTGTTATTTGATTAATCGCATAGTGAATAGCCCTGTGGGATACGGGGAGCGAGCGTGTTTCTTAGATCGCGATGACCTCCCTACACCTGCCATTGGCGACGGCTGTGGTGGAGGTAACGACACGGGGTGTTAACAAAACTTTTTGGGTGGCGCTGGTGCCCGTGCAACAAGGCATCGCGGGGTGGTCAATGCACTATGGCTACCTGTGGGGTTCGATTCCCCGCCCGCCCACAAGGGAAACAACGGTTGTTTCCCGTATGTGAAAAAAGGGGAGGGGCCTTAGGTTGTTGCGTCTGGATTGGCGTCTACTCGCAACAGCCTTGGCCCCTCATTGTCACCAAAGAAGGAGTGGTGAAAATGCCTAAGAAAAGAAGGCAAGTTTTTAGTGTACGCCGTGTGTATCGGGTTGGTGAAGTGGCGGACATGTTGGGGTTGAGTGCGAATTCGGTGTATGCGCTGGTTCGTAGTGGCCAGTTGCGGACTTTGCCGAAGCGGTCGCCGTTTTCTGATTGGCGTATTCCGGCTTGGGCTGTTGATGAGTTTGTGGGGGAGGGGTTGAGGTGACGCGCGATGAAGAAATTTTGAAGTCGATGGTGGATCACCCGGCTGGTCGCCACGTTCGCATTGATGATGAGTTGGATATGACGTTTATTGATTTGGCGAATCAGGCCTATGAGGAGAGTAGGGGCCGTTTTCGCTGGTCGTGGGGGATTGTTTGGCATGCTGTCGTTGGTGTTGCCGCTATCGCAATGTTGTTTATTGATCTGATTTGGTTGGGGACGGTGAGTTAATTATGTCGGAAAAGCAATGCAGGCTTTTGGAGTTTGATTCTGAGGAATCGTGGCTTGAGGCCCGGAAGCGGTATTTCACGGCGACGATGATGGCGGATCTGGCGACTGGTGGTTCTGGTGCCCGTGAGCGTGTGTATCGGGATCGGCATGGGTTGAGCAAGCCGTTTGCGGGTAATTCGTATACGCAGTGGGGGCATGAGCGGGAGACGGTGTTGGTGAATTACGCGCGGGAGCATGTGGACTCCAGACTGGAGCACAACACTGGGTTGTATGTGTCCACGCAAATAGAGGGTGCTGCGTGTACCCCGGACGCTGTGGGTTGCCGTGAGGATGGCACTGTTGCGGTGTTGGCTGAGGCGAAGACCACCAAGAACATGTGGTGGAAGCGTGAGGATGTTCCGGACCGCTACTTGTGGCAGATCCAGTGGCAGTTGTTGGTGACGGGGGCTGAGGCGTGTGTGCTGGTGTTTGAGTATCACGAGGATTTTGTGTCTCAGGGTGTGGATTATTTCCTCATTCGCCCGGATAAGGACACGCAGGAAAGGCTCCTGGCTTTGTTGGCTCGGCAGAAGGATTTTGAGGCCGATCATGTGGAGGCCCGGTTGCCTGATTTCTTTGCTGATCGTGTCCGTGAGTTGTCGAAGCTGAAGGAGCAGGCCCGCGCTCTGGAGGATGAGCTTAAAGCGGAGATCAGGGAGTTCACGGGCGGGGAGGATTTCTCGTATTCGGATGATCGGGTGCAGGTAACGCTGTCGACGCCGAAGCGGTCGTCCCGGTTTGATACCGCCGGGTTCAAGAGGGCGGAGCCGGAGTTGTATGAGCGGTTTATGAAGCCGGGGAAGGATCCGGCTCAGCGGGTCACGTTGAAGTGGAAGGGGGCCGCGTAATGGCCAAGATTGACCTTGAAAATTATGAGTCTGTTGAGGAGCGCATACTGCGTTTTAGGAGGGATCATCCGAATTTCCGTTGTTTGACTGAGCTGACCTATGAGGGTGATCCGGGGCACACACGCTGGATTATTAAAGCCCGTGTGTGGCGTGACGCTGAGAATACGGGGATGCCGGATGCGACCGGCTATGCCTTTGAGATTGACGGGGCGGGCATGGCGCAGCGAACGGCAGCGTTGGAGACGTGCGAGACGTCGGCTATTGGTCGGGCGTTGGCGAATCTTGGGTATGGGGGCAATAGGCGTGTCACCCGTGAGGAGATGCGGAAGGTGAAGCGTGATGAGGAGCGGCAGTTGATTGTTGACCGGTTGAAGTCGGTGCCTGATGTGGGGGCTTTGCGCGCGTTGTGGGAGGAGGCTAAGGCCGCTGAGGTGACCGACCAGTCATTATGGCAGGCGTTTAAGAAACGCACCGAGCAGTTGGAAGGTGGCGGTCCGGGTGAGTGAGTATGCGCCGTTGAATCCGGTTCAGATTGAGCAGCAGATCAGTGAGGCGGTGACCCAGATTTCGCGCTCGGTGCGTCCGGTGAGTGAGGCGTATAACGCGTGGCAGAAGGCGGAGCTTGATTTTAAGGCGGCGTTTGCCAGGGCTTTTCTTGGTGCTGATGGGCCGATGGAGGAGCGGAAGCAGCGGGCTGTGGCCGGGACGGTGGATGAGGCGTTAGCTGCGCGTGTTGCTGAGGGTGAGTATAAGCGTCTGTTGGATTTTCAGCGGTCGTTTCGTGATCAGTTGTCGGCGTTGCAGTCGGTGCAGAAGTCGGTGAACGCGGCGTATCAGGCGGCGGGTCACGATGGGTAGAAAGAGGATGCCTGTTGAGGTGGCCCGTGTTGTTGGTGATCGTGCTGGTGGCCGGTGTGAGGCGATGGTGTTTCCGGTGTGCACCGGGGGCGCTGAGCAGCTTCACCATAGGCAGTACCGGTCGCGTGGCGGCGAACATACGGTAACGAACCTCGTGTTTATCTGTAAGGCTTGTCATGACTGGGTGCATGCCCACCCGCGAGAGTCGGCCGAGATTGGTTTGAGTGTTCACTCGTGGCAGGAGCCGGGCGATGTGCCTGTTCACTATAGGGGAAGGCCCGCTGTGTTGGATGATGCGGGCGGGGTGACGTATTCGATCATGGAGGAATAACACCACCCCTGTTGTGTGAACTTTCTTTTCGGGTGGGGTAGTTGCGTGCGCTTTGTCGTGGTGACTACCTCACCCTTTTTTATCGAACAATTGTACTAATTTTGGAGGTTGTTATGAAGTCGTGGATTGAGTTTGTGGCGGGGTTGAGTGGTGAGGATTTCCGCGCCCATTGGCTCGCCCGGATGCAGTTAGCGAAATCTGTAGGAGGTGAAAAGTAATGTCGCAAATATTTCAGGGCCCAGGGCCTGAAGACGACTTCACCCTGATTCCGAACAGCATCTCAAGATCTACTGAGCTACCCGCGAGGGCCAAGGCCGTTTACATCTTCATGCGGTCACACAGGGACGGGTGGAACATCACTACCACGTCGGTTGCGCACGCTCTGGGGATGAACAAAGACACGGTCGCTAAGGCTATTAATGACCTTATCGAGTCTGGCCATATGCGGCGGATTGAGAAACGTGCTGAAAGTGGGAGGTTTGCAGGTTGGGACTATGAAGTGCTTTCAGGTTACTTCCCCGTGTCCGAGGAATTCGGAAGTGGCGATTTGGCCGGTTCCGGAAAACCCGTATCCGGAAAACCCGCATCCGGAAATTCCGGACGCATAAGAAGACTATATTCCAAGAAAACTAAAGAGATAACTTCGTTATCTCAAGAAGATCATGCTCAAACCTCCGGTTCGAGCGAGCGTGAGTCTCGGTCTGATCGGTTCGATGAATTCTGGGATGCCTACCCACGCAAGGTTGGCAAGAAGAAAGCGCGGGCCAAATTCGCGGCGGCCATCAAGGCTGCCGGGGATGCTCAACGCGTCATTGACGGGGCACTGAGGCTCGCGGCTGATCCGAACCTCCCGGAAAAGCAGTTCATTCCTCACCCGACAACGTGGCTGGAGCGTGGCGGTTGGGACGATGAGCCGCTTCCAGCCCGGTCATTGCCTAGGCAGGTGCCGCAACGAAAGAGCGAAGCTGAGCAGTGGGACGACGTACGCCGTGAGCTGCGACAACAACGAGAAGTGCGCAACCAGGCAACCATCGTTGACGGCGAAGTCCTGGATCAGCAGGAGATCGAACAATGAACCAAGATCAGGCTGAAGAACTGGCTCTCGACATCCTTGAAAAGGGCCGTTACCTGGCCAAAGACCGGTTCCCTGTCCCTGACACGAAGACGGTTCAGGCGTGGGCGGAGGTGGTGGGCCGCTACCGCCTGCCCGACTGGCTGTGGCTTGAGGCGGTCACGATCTTTTGCATGGAGAAGATCACTCAGCGGATGGTGACCCCGTTGGACATTCTCGAGGCTGCGCGGGTGGCTAAAACACGCTGGGAGCAGTCGCCGGAAGGCCGCACGGAGTTGGCCAAGGCTCGGGGAGAACAACCCACGACACAGGCTGAGATTGAGGCCTACTACAGTAAAACCCCTGGTCAGCGCGGTGAAACGCCGCGTGAGTACCAGCAGCGTGTCCACCCGCGTGTGGCTCGGATGATTGCGGACATGCTGGAGCGGCGGAAGGACGCCCCGCCGTATCAGGCTGAGCCGGGCCATTGGTGGAGCCCTAAGAAGCTCTAAATTCGCGCCCATTGGCCCCGTAGAGCCACGAACACGCCCCCGCTGGTGTAGTGGCCTACCCGCGGGGGTTCAAACGTCTTAAAACCCTATTTTCATGAAAGGAATGCTCAACATGGCACAAACGCCCATCCACACCACCATCGTCGGCCGACTCGTAGCCGACCCAGAAGTCCGCTACACCAACGACGGCAAACCCGTCGCCAGCTTCACTATTGCCAGCTCACAGCGGGTCTACAACAAACAAACCGGCCAGTGGGAAGACGGGGAAGCAACATTTTTGGGCTGCACGGCCTGGTCGAAACTGGCTGAGGGTGTGGCCACCCTCGGCAAAGGCCAGCGGGTGATCGCCACTGGTGTACTCAGGCAGCGCCGGTGGGAGGGGCAGGACGGCCAGAAGCGGTCGAAGTTGGAGCTGACGGCCGGTGAGGTTGGAACAAGTGTTCTATTCGCCACCGACAATAATGGGGGTGGAGGTAATCAGCCCCGAAACCAACAACAAACCGGCCAAAACAAAACCCCATGGAACAACCCCAGCACCCCGGCCAAGGCCAGCTGGAACGCGGGCGGATTCAACACCGACGACCAACCCCCTTTCTGACCAACAACCCCGATAAGGAGAGGAAACCATGAGCCCCATCCAAATCCCCTACAACAGGCCATCCATCACAGACACCCACCCCACACCAAAAAACAGGAAATTCGCCACGATCATAGGCCGAATGTTGGAAGCGCACATCCGCAAATGGTGCAGTACCCACAACACCCACAAACCCGGCACCGTCACACTCCACTACCAACCCAGAGAGGCCAGCACAGACGACAAACTCCGACTCGTACTCACCAACTCACTACTCCAACAAGTAACCCACACGGTGTACCCCTCGGCCACAGTCACAGACCCCGAACTGCACAAACCAGGCCACACACCACACCCCGTCTGGCTCGACATCACACCCCCACGCAAAGCGAGCAAACAATGACAACAAACCGCATTCCCCACATCCACACCCCATCAAGATTCACTCCGCCCCCCATCACCAAACGCAAACTATGCCAAGATCACCCAGAGTGGACCACCGACAGCGACAAGGAGGACATGGCCTCCGACTTCATCGCCATCTGCCAACAGTGCCCAGCACTCAACCAGTGCGAAGACTACCTACAAGCCCATGAACAAGTAGGAGCCCCCATCTTTGGGGTGGTAGCCGGGCGAACCTACTACAAAGGAGCATTATGACCAACCAACGCACACTACCATCACTACCAGCCATTGACCCGCCGATTATTACACGACGCACACTCTGCGCAGGCCGGCCCGAGTGGTCAGCCACCAAACTCACCGACAGTGCACGCACCAAACTCAAACAAGCTTGCCACCAGTGCCCGGCACTAGCCCAGTGCGAGGCCTACCTGCAAACCTACGAGAAAGCCAAACTCCCCATTGCCGGGGTTGTCGCCGGACGCGAGTGGGGAGACACCGGAAACGTCACCTGCCGGAAAGGCCACACCCTCACCCTCGCCACCACAGCCATGCGAGGCGGCTACCTCTACTGCAGAACCTGCGAACGGCACAACCAATGACGCTATCCGGCGAACAATGCAAGGAGCGCGCTCATGCCACGTAACCGACAGTCTGCGAAGAACGCTCATATACAGCCGAAAAGGCGATCACAATCGCGAACTGTGATTCACAAACCACAAAGTAAGATCGGAACTACTGATTCTATGGCAGACAACATCTACAACTAGCTCTACAACTTCACTCTGCTCAGCGACCACAGTAACCCCACGGCGATTCAAGTGGACTGCCGCAACTACCCAAGCTGTTCGTTTATTCCCATCAGAAAACGGATGCCGCGTAGCAAGCTCGAAGAGAACAACCGCAGCCTCCTCGTAAATCGAGCTACACCGTCTGTGCCCAAAAAACTCCTGAAAAGGGGCACATAGCGCAGCGTCCAAACCTCCATAATCAAGGAGGCAGCCTCGCCCCCTAGTCTGTTGCTTGTTAATGGCAATAACCGTGTCCACAGGCAAACACTGAGGAGAAGACCCCGTCATAGGTGTTCAAGGCGGGCCAACGCTTCAGCCCACTGTTGAGAAACCTGACGAATTGACTCATCTACCTCAGCATCATCGACCGGTTCATAGGCTAATGATGGAGCCGCCGGGCCACGCCCAGTAGTGGCCTCTAGAGCATAAAAACGAGCGATCGTGTCAGTATTAAGTAGACGCTGACTAGGAGCCCCAGCAGGAAGCCCGGTTCGAGCTTCACGCCAAGGAGCTTCCTTATGAGTCTGCTCCACTAGCTGCTCTTTACTCATATCTCCATAGGAATCTAAAACTGCATCAACAATGCGTTTTTGATTATGAGAGAGCGGTTTTACTTCGAATGGTGGGGGACTGTGGTGGGTAGCCACATACAGATTCCGGCTAACAGGCCCATCTCTCCAAGCCTCAAAACTGTCGCTGACCAGTGGCCTACCAGTCCACACCAACGCCCACGCATTCGCGTAATAGACGAGTTTTTGCAATTTCCATTCATCGGAAATACCAGTGGCCTCTTGGATATAGGCGGCGATGTTTTCTGCCCTCATAGCCCCTCCTTCCTCACTCTTAAGCATCAACTCTACCCGCGCGGTGGGACATTTCGATATTCCAAAACACTAACTTTGAAAGGTCAACGCATGTCAAGGAATAGAAGATCAGCAAAAAAGGCTGGGACGGCGTTTGAAACAGCCATCGCCACCTACCTAGCCCAAGAACTAGAAAGCGACTTCATCGAACGACGCAGACTCACCGGCGCCAACGACAGGGGAGACATTGCCGGAGTACGCGACGCGCGCGGGCAAAGGCTAGTGCTCGAAACCAAAGACTATGGCGGACGAATCACCCCCGGCCCCTGGACCAACGAGGCCCACATAGAAATGGGCAATGACGACGCCGTGGCAGGAATAGTCGTCGCCAAACGACGTGGCATTACCAACCCCGGAGCCCAATTCGTCCTCATGACCGTCAACGACCTCGTCGCTTTGATCCGCGGCGACCGCCCCGACAACGACCTATGAACGCACGCAGCCCCATCGGCACCAGCGTCAACATACCCGCAGGCTGCGTGTCTTTCTAGTCAAGAGCGTCCCGTCCTTTAGGGCGGGGAGGATGTCACTCCCTAGCCGTATTCGAGATGGCTATCGACGCGCTGAGAAGCTAGGAGCGCCTGTCGCGCGACTGCCCCTGCTTGGAGGTAGACACGCGCGCATAGCCGATGAGCATGGTTAATCACCATCCTCGGGAATGCGGTCGCCGTAAGGCAGTGAACGCATATAGTCCTCCATGAACTGCCAGTCGGGAACGTATCCTTCAGGGCTATAAGGATTGTCGGGATAGATAATTAGTTTACCTGAATCATCGCTTTTGACCGGCAGGCTTACCACGTCAGTGAGGTACTTTTCTTCGGTGACTTTTCGTCCGTAACTAAATTTAAAACGGTTCTGATTCAAAACCGTTTGAAGAAAAAGGTAGCTGGCCGTAGAAAGGCTTTCATAACGAGGCTGCAGTATCTTGGCGGAATCTCCCACAACACAACCGTCTGCTTGAAAAGAGACAAAACCTGCCGAACCCGTTCTCGCCACGGTTAGGCAAGGGCGCTCTGTAAATACATAGTTGTTTTCTCGGCAGAAATCCAAGCTAATTTTCCCAATAACACCGTTATTTTCTTCACCGCTTTGCACAGCGTTAAGGTTGCCGGGGTTTTCCTCTATTTCACTTGTGGTAATGCCCCGGCCGTTACGAATGGAGAATATCGACCCGACCGAAAAACTCCGCCAGGTGAACTCATCCCATTTGGGCATCGAACACACTTTATTGCTGGTGCTCAACGGTTTGTGATTAAGACTCTTAATAAAGTCTTCCATGAACTGCCAGTCGGGGTCGCCGCTAGCTGTAGCGGGGAGACGCATCTTTGAACTAATCATCCGCGCAGGTCTCCATTTGCGACCGTACTGCCAACGGTATTTGTCGTGCATAATCACAGTCGCAACAAAAAGACCTGTGTAGACGTTAAACTCCCCATCCTTTCGGTATAAGGGGTTTACATCATGGCTACAGGTGAACTGTTGGGGCTGAAAATATGCGTGACCGACAGAGCCATTGTTTGTAACGCAGACGGCATTACCTGGAAAAAGCTTTGATGTGAGAGGGCTGTTAGGTTCTACACCAGTTTTTGTCGAGGTTTTGATCTCATCAAGGGTGTACCAGCCCGTAACACCATTGTTCGAATCCGTCGCGCCTAAGAAAGGGATATCCCCTTTATCGAGTTGCTCAGGCTTCTTGTTGTAGAAACCCTTTCGAATTTCAAAAATGTCGCGGAACGCAAATTCTTTCCAATCGGAGATGTCAATCAGGTCGGCCATCATTCTCCACCACCAATTACTTCATCAGTAAATACTCCCTCTTTTACGAGGTAGGCAAGATAACCATTAACAGTCGTTTGGAAGTCATCAACAGTGAGAGTTGAGTAGTCAGTTTCCATATATGCCTCGACAAGCCACTCATCTTCGTGCGTGACAGACTGCATGGCAGACATACCGGCCTTGACGGTCTTGTTGCGGTAGAGCTTGAGCCACTCTTCTTCTACGGCTTTCCACTTACTCGCGTTCTTCTCGTCGAACTACTCGATACGACCGAGATTCTTCTTCTTCTTGTGAGCGTCGTCCTTGTAGTACCCAAAAAACGTGTCCTTGGCAGGCGCGTCGCCGTCGTAGTGAGGTTTACCAAGGGTAAACACCATCATGCAGGCAGACACCGAGGCGCCGGGGTAGAAAATCTCGTTGGGCAGCGTAAACACTGCCTCAAGCGTGTTGTTAGCGAGCAGGCGCTGCTTAGTTTCCTTGAGGAGCTTATTAGAGCCAATGGCCGCTGCAACAGGCAGGATCACTGCCATGCGCACGGTTTTAGTGGACTCGTTATTCTTCTGCCTCTGTGAGTTAGCTTCAACGATGCAGTCCGAGATGAACTGGACGAAGACCATACCTTTTGTCGGGTCTTCCTTGCCGTTCTTGGCCTTACCCCAGTTAGTTTTATAACGCTCGGGGATCGTGATTGGCTTGGCATTGAACGGTGGGTTCATCAGGATCACATCAGGGTCGGCTTCCAGGAGAAAATCTTTGGACTTGAACAGATTTCCGAGTTTGATGTTGGAGTTTCCATCACCGTGGATCAGCATGTTGGTCGTGGATAGACCATAAGCTTTTTCTTCGATCTCAACGCCGTAGATGTGCTCGCGGCGAATTTTAGCCTGCTGAGCTTCTTTTTGCTGTTGCGTACCGTTCATCGTGGCGCAGTCTGCAATGGCTTTCACCATGCCCTGCACAAGAAAGGAACCAGAGCCACACGCACCGTCAAAGATACGGGTATTACGGTTCACCCCAGTCACGCGACACGCGAACTCAGTGATGTGGTCTGGGGTGAAGGCTTGGTTCTTATCAGCTTTGCCGGTGTACTTGTTGAATGCAATGAAGAACAGGTTCAACAGGTCTTGTCCTTCGGAACTGTCCTCGTCAATGTAGGCGTAGATACCGGTAACAATGGCAATAAGAATGTCGAGCCGGTCATCAAGTTTGAGGGCACGCACCTTCTGGTCCAAAACTACGTTGGATCGCAGAAGCTTAACCTTCGTTGCCTTGTTATCGGAGCCATCGAGAAGATTGTCCAGAGTGGTCTGGATACCAGTACGAATCTGATCTGCAGTGAACACTGCCCAGCGTTCACGCAGCTGCACAGTGGTCTCCTCATTAATTTCAGAGATACCGAGGTTATTTACGGTGTCCTTAACGTAAAGCAGGGTCGTTCCGACAAACTGACTACGCAGTTTCTCGTCGATATCCTTCTTATGCAGTAGCACGTTGAGTGCGTAAGTGTTGCGCAAAACCTGCTCGCGGTTATTCTGACGGCTCGCCTCGAAGAGAGAGACGTAGTACGACATCGTGTCGATGGCTGTCTCTCCGGGCATCTCAGACTCATCATCGACGTTGTTCTTCCAGACCCTCAGGTCCTCGTTCTCAGTGTTCGCTAGGATCGCGATGATTTTATTGTTGGGGAACAGTGCTCTTTCTTCGATGGCATATTCGCGAAGTTGGGCGATGTCCTTGTCGGTAAAACGGGTCTTCGTCTCGATAAGAACCGCCGTTTTTGACTCTTCATCAAAGAACCGGATGTCGAGTGTTTGATGCTCTGGCGCGCGCCCGAGTATTTGCGCGAGTTTCTCTTTAGATCCAGCTTGTTTGACGTAGCTGAACTCGTCGTTCTCAACGTTGGACGTTAAGTATTCCTGCCCAACAGCGCTAATCATGGTCGCACGAGACATGGTACTGCTTTCTTGTAATTTATTCGGTCGATTCCGTATACCTCACCGTTGCAGTGCCGTTACAGGCACAGAGTGGCAGGATAAAAGTGTACGAGATCGCTATACGTTATAGATAGTGGTGTAGCCGTCTCATGTTTGGTCGCATGATGTATTGGCTGGCGCTCAGTGACGATCCTCAACCATGTGAGATATGTTATATTGTGCCCGTAGCGCCTACTCATACTCTTCGTGAGTTAGTAGGACTGACTATCGTTTGTGCCGTAGTCACATACTGTTGCTGTTGTTGATGCCCCACTGACCACTGTACGTTTTGCCTTGTAGGGATCGTTTCGTAAGCGACTCCACATCGCCGTAGCCCCCTGGCCCCGCCGAGGGGGTTTACGTGCATCTACGGCCAAATGCGACAACGCCGATGGCGCAGACTATGCATGTTTTCCCCGTTCCGGTCGGGGTGGGTGTGTGCAAATACCCTTACGGGTGCGCAGATTTTCCTTAAGAAATTCGGCTCAACAACTCTTTTACGCGCTTGGTAATATCGTCGCGGATTTCGCGTACGACCTCTGTGGGTTCCCCCGACGGATCAGCGACCTCCCAGTCTTCATAGTGGGTTCCGGGGAAAATTGGGCATGATTCGCCACATCCCATCGTGATCACCCAATCGGCCATCTTCACTTTCGCCGGATCCAGTTTTTCTGGCTGCGCAAACGGCTCTAACCCAATTTCAGCGAGGGCGTCGCGTACCTCGGGGTGTACTTCCTCGGCCGGTTCGGTGCCTGCGCTCATGATGGTCACGTCAGATGTTGCTAGTTCTTGCGCAATGGCAGCTGCCATTTGTGAGCGACCAGCGTTTTGTCTGCAGGCGAAAAGGATTTTGGTCACGGCGGCTTCCTTTCGGCGTGTGGTTTGTTGAGGCACGTGTTTAGCGACAACGTCAAGGAATTGAGTATCAAATTCCGAGGCGATCGAATAGTAGGCCCACTTACCCTGCTGTTCACGGCCTAATATGCCAGCATTTACCAGCTTGGTGAGATGGTGCGAAATGGTTGACCGGCTGATATTAAAAACCTCGGGAAATGAACATGCGCACACCGGGTTCGGTGAACAGCGGTATATGAACAGAGCCACTTGCAGCCGCGTGACATCACTAAGTGCCGCAAAAATACTCGCCGCGTCCCGACACCGTCCTTCGTCGGCAATTGCAGGTGCGGGGCAGCAATTCGGAGCATGTTGGCTGGTCATGCAAGAACTCTATCACGTTTCGATAAGCATCGAAACGTGATAGAGTTCGAGTCAGTGCGACAATCATCGAAATGTAAGGAGTTAATTGTGCGTCAAATCGATGTCTATGAACCGGCCCTGTGCTGTTCTTCCGGGCTCTGCGGAACCGACGTAGACCAAGCTCTCGTTGATTTCAATGCGGCGCTGACCACTCTGGAAAAGGAGGGCATTACCGTGACCAGGCATAATCTGGCGTCTGCCCCTACTGATTTTGCGACGTGCGAGCCAGTTCGCGCATATGTCGAGGTGGCGGGTACAGACGGCCTGCCAGTTACTGTGGTCGATGGCACTATCGTTGCTACTGGTTCTTACCCACAAGTTGATCAGCTCCGTCAATTCGCCGGGGTATCCCTGGAGGAAAAGACCACTTTGCCCGTCGTTGAGTCTGACTGCTGTGGCGAAAGTGGGTGCTGCTAATGTCCCTTCCCGAACTGAGCACCAAGTTTGCGTTTTTTACCGGTAAAGGTGGAGTCGGAAAGACCACGGTTGCTTGCTCTCTAGCCACCCGCGCGGCAAGTGAAGGTAAACGAGTGCTGCTAGTGTCAACTGATCCAGCCTCGAACATTGGGCAGGTATTCGGCCGTGAGATCGGGTCGGGCGGAGCAGAGCTAACCGACCTTGTGCCCGGCGCTACCAGCTTTGATGCGGTAGAGATTGACCCGGAGGCAGAAGCGGCGCGGTATCGCGAATCTATCCTGGGTCCGGTTCGTGGCCTGCTGCCACCCGAGGTACTGGCAACAACCGAAGAAACCTTGTCCGGTTCCTGCACCGTTGAAGTCGCTAGCTTTAATCGATTCGTCGACTATCTAACAAACGAAGACATTACTAGCCGCTATGACCACATCATTTTCGATACCGCCCCGACCGGACACACTCTGCGGTTACTGTCCTTACCTGGTGATTGGTCGAGTTTCATTGATAAAGGCGCGGGTGACGCCTCGTGTCTGGGGCCGATGTCTGGACTGGAGAAGAACCGGCAAACCTATCACGAGGCGGTCGCCGCTCTGGCTGACCCGGCACAAACTTCACTGGTTCTGGTGGCCAGAGCTCAAATCTCGACCTTGCAAGAAGCTAACCGTTCCACCGGTGAACTACTTGAGATGGGAATCAAACCGACGCTGTTGGTGATCAACGGAATCCTGCCAGCGAACGCCGCTACCGATCAGCTGTCGGAGTCAATTTATGCCAGGGAACAGGCACTACTTGATGGCCTTGCCACAAATCCTGAACTGAGCGCGATCAATAGTATTCCAACGGTACGGCTCGAGTTGAAGGCTAACCCGGTGATGGGGGTAGACGGCCTATCACACCTGGGCGAGCCTGACGGTAATGAAAGTTCGAACGCGGGTCCCGCACTAGAGCCGGGCTTGACGCAGTCCACTTCAAATTCGCACGTTGATTTATCCAATCTGGTGGATGAGCTAGCAGAGGGGAAACCGAAACTCGTCTTGTGCATGGGCAAAGGTGGGGTTGGCAAAACCACCGTGGCGCAAATGCTGGCATTGGAGCTCGCTAAGCGCGGCAAGCCGGTACATCTGTCCACCACGGATCCGGCGAATCACCTCGATGCTTCCCTCGAAGACAGCATCGGCGGTTTGACGGTGTCATCTATCGATCCTGACGCGGTGACGGCTAGCTACCGAGAAGAAGTACTCGCCAGCAAAGGCGCTTCCCTCGATGCCGACGGGTACGCACAGTTGGAGGAAGACCTGCGCTCCCCATGTACAGAAGAAGTGGCCGTTTTCAATGCATTTTCGGAGATCGTAGCAACGGCCGAAAACCAGTGGGTTGTCCTCGACACCGCCCCCACTGGGCACACCCTGCTGTTACTGGACGCCACTGGGTCCTACCACCGCGAACTCATGCGTCAATCCGGACGTGACGATTCTGCGACCACTCTCCAACACCTGCAAAATACGGAAGTTACCCGGCCAATCCTCGTGACACTGCCAGAAACCACGCCAATGCTCGAGGCACAGTCGCTCGCAGCCGACCTATCGCGAGCAGGTATCGAGCCGTGGGCATGGGTAATCAACCAGTCGCTCCCAGCAACCGAGACGTCATCACCGTTCCTGCTACGACGAGCCAATGCGCAACAGGAGGTAATTAATTCGGTCGTTAATCAGGCAGGGGTAGAAGTGGTTCAACTACCCGTCATACCCGACTAAGAACTATGCAAATATCGATTTACCGAAGTTAAAACGATGACGCCGTGGTGGGAATAGTCGTCGCTAAACGACGTGGCACCACCAACCCCGGAGCCCAATTCGTCCTCATGACCGTCAACGACCTCGTCGCTTTGATCCGCGGCGACCGCCCCGACAACGACCTATAGAAAGAACACACCGCAATGGCCTGACATACAGCTCACACCGAAAGACTCTCCGACAGGATGCGATGCTCAACTCAACGAACGACGCCGCCCATCACATCCTGATCAAATTTCCTCAGCATGTTCCAAATCTCCCATCTACTCAAACGGAACAAAAACCAGGGCACGCCAATCACACCAGCACCGTACAACACCACCACCAGCACCTTGAACCATAGTTCCTGTCATGAGGCTGCTCCGGTTGTAATGTTTAAGAATTGCTATATCCTTATTAAAGGATCGAGCAAGCATCATCGCATTCTGATCCCATTGAGCTCCCCATCAAGGAGCGCCCCTCACAAATGAACCAGCAGGAAAGCATTCATGTCTATATCCAGCATAAGTGCCCGGATGCTGGGAGCTGCACTACTCATCGCAGCCCCACTGGCTACAGTCAGTACACCCGTCGCACAGGCCATCCCAGATATGCCTCAAGGCTACCCAATCACAAACCTGTACAAGAGTTGCACTCCGGAATCAGCACACACTGATCACTACCCTGAATGGCACTATGGGGAAACCGGTCGTCGCTACCTCGGTGATGGAAACATCCAATTCACCAACAAAACAGACAAAACAGTTCCCTACACCGCCTCAATCGAAACAGGAACTAATCACAAGATTGACGCGAATTCCAAGGCCTCTCTCCCCTCCGGGTGGAACACTACCGCCAAATCCGACATTGGATTAAAGGAATCCAACGGGTGGCTAGACAACGAAACCTTCGGGCCCATCAACCTAGGACCGGGAGAATCCGTCCGCATTGAATACGGCGTCGTCGAAAAAGACTTCATCGCTATGTACGTCACCTGCCAAGACGGCGTCCTTACCAATGCTGAAGGCGCCAACGTTATTCGCGGTACCGGCCCCGCCGAACGTTACGCATACGCCTACATCATCAAAGCTGATGGCACCGTCTCAGACCTTGCGATGGATATTCCAACCCGCAACCCAGGGGCAAACAGTAAGCCCAGTGGAAACACCTACAACAGCCGCTCAGGGCCGAGCCTGGAAAAAGTTGCAGACCCCAAGCGCGACGAAATTATCGAACCCACACAGGAACCACAGCATGATTCGTCCTGGCCTACGCTAGGTCAAACATGCAACAACAGAGACAAAACCTGGTACCCCTATCACATCACAGCAACAAAACCAGATTTTGCAAAACCAGGCTATTCAAACGACTTCCTGAATTGGTCAGATTCCGAGTACACGTACACACCACAGACAGACTACGTGGTTGGCGCAGAATACAACGGCTACTCTAACTGGAAAAACGTAAGAAACCACCTGCCCAACGGTTGGTTGGAATCTATCGGAGTGATTGAGCGCGCATACATGCCAGTGGGCACTCCTCTAAAACCCGTTCACCTAGCCCCCGGTGAAAAAGTCCGCGTGGAATACGGAACAACCATGACGCGAGTGAATTACCAAGAAATCCATTGCGGAAAAGACGGAAAATACTCCTTGCTCTCCCACTATCCTCAGGCGTCAGCACCCAGTGGATTCTGGGCACAGGCAAAAATCACATCCAAGGACGGATCAACCAGAACTGAAGACATCACACCAGACCAGTGGCGTACATTGCCCGTACCCACCCAATCATCTAACTAATCACACCCATGACAGGAGACACCATGAAAAACATCATCCGCACCATTACAACAGCAGCAGCAGGAACCGCAGCAGCAGCCTCACTTTTCGTTGCACCAGCCGCACACGCACTGCCACCCCGTGACCAAGGAACAGCAAATCCGACGACCATCGGAGATCATTGCACTAACCCAGGCGATACCGGACAAACCATCGCTATCAAACGTAGCTATTTTGACGGGTCCGCCGGAACCTGGACAATATCCAACTACAATGACGAACCGCTACCCGTCACACGCCAAATCACAGAAACCAAGACCAAAACCTGGAATGTGTCTGCTGGCGTTGACTTCCCCATCTTGGATTTAATCCACATGACCTTCTCCACCAGCTACACCGACACGCAAACCTACGAGGTTGGCGAAACCGTGGGACCATACAATATCGCCCCCGGCAAAACTGCCGTCCTTCGTGCTGGCTGGATTGTTTCTGACTTCGAAGGACAGAAGACTATTTGCGGCGCAGACCACACATGGAAGGCAAACGGTGGAAACTTCACCGCTAGCTTACCGAAGGAACGTCACGTGGCCATCAGCACACGCGACAATGACAAGCTCGAAGGCTAACCCATATGCGTTACCGTCGAAAAATTGCTGTAACACTGTGCACACTCGCAATCGGCCTGACAACACCAGGCATCTCCACCGCTACGGAGAAATCCTCACCCGGAACATTCGCCGGGGATTTCGAACTGCCACAGCGCTGGAACGATGACTTCAAACCAGGAACGTCATGCGCTACACCGAACAGCAATGGGATCTATCCCATTGCTAAACGCCGCTGGTTTAAACAGACCGATGCCGCCAGCGTCGCCAACCACAACAATCATCCTGTCCCCGTAAAACAACACATCAAGGATGTTCGCACACAGACGGTTGAAACCAGTGTCCAAATAAAAGAGAAAGCTGAACTGCCGAAGTTGATGACCAACACCTTCGGTTTCAACTACGTATACACGGAGCACTGGGCCCTGAAACAAGTCGTAGGCCCGTACAACCTTCCCGCTGGCAAACAAGGCCGGCTGGTCTGGGGATTCCTCATCCTGGACACCACAAACCAGAATGTGACATGCGGGGAAGACCTGACCTGGCACGAAGTAGGAGCCCCATTCGACGCATCCATCCCAGAAAGCCGCTACTCCGAGCTGCGCGTGGATAGTACAATAGAAGAATAAACTGATCCTGATGCGTTGGCCGAAGTGACCAGCCACACCACGGTCTAAGCTACCTAACCGACCATCCACCCATAGGGACCAACCGCACCTGGGCTGGTCCCGCTTCTCCATTGCGAACCAAGAAAGATATCGTAAACCACACCAACACAGCCTTAACCCCTAGACATCACCTCAACGTAGCCCAACTCATGGTCAACGAACGCTAACCTACCAGTGACATCGCTGCCATCATCCGCACCACGAAAACAGAAAAGACCCCTGCAGGCGCCTCGCCCGGCCGCCCACAGGGGCCCCTCTCTCATCACACCCCGAGGAAAGGGGGTGTGATGCTACTATACCTCTACCCATAAAAACCAACAATAAAACAAACCTGCAGCCCACCCCCAAGACCCGTACACACCACTAACGCCTTAGTCGCCCGGGGGTTGTGTGGTGGTGGGGGTAGGGGGTGGTCCCTTGGGGTTGTGTTAGAGCTGGTTGGCGATGGTTTGTGCCATGCGTTGTTGTCCGGTGTGTGTGGGGTGGGCGATGAGGCTGCCTTCGGGGATTCCGAAGTAGCTTGAGTTGCGTTCGTTAGTTGGGCTGCACCATCCGTCGGGTTGGTTAGGTGGTGTGACGTAGGTGGCGTTGGTGTCTTGGGCGGCGGATTTGACGACGTTGTTGATGCTCGTGACGTATTGTTCGAGGAATGCGCGGTCGTTTTGGGAAAGGAAGCCATCATCTATGCATTGGTAGTCTTTCATTGCGGCGGTGTAGTAGCCGGTGAATACTATCTTTGCGTGTGGTGAGCGTTGTCGAGCGTTGTTGGCGATGTCGACGAGGCGTTGGTGGAGGGTTCGGCCTTCTGGGTCGGGGTTGTTGATTTGTGCGGTGGCTGTCGGTTCTGCTGTGTCTTTGCAGTCGGGTAGTCCGGGTATGTGGATGTGGGGGGCGCATTGTGCGAATACGTCGGCTAGTCCGGCATCGTTGCCGCCGAGGCTGATGGTGATGAGTTTAGTGTCCTCAGTGAGGTGTTCTTTTTGTGGGGTGGGTGCTGTGCCTGGTAGGGCGTGGTTTTGTGGTTGGTCGTATTGGTAGGTGAGTGCCCAGGCGCAGGAGGCGTCGTCGAGGTTGAGGTTGAGTTTTTGGGCGAGTTGGTGGGGGTAGTTGTCTTGGTCTTGGACGCAGGCGGGGTGGGTGCCGGGGACTTGTTGGGCGAGGGTGCCGGTGGAGGCGTAGGAGTCTCCGAGGGCGACGTATTTGTCGCCGGCGTTGATGGTGTCGGCGTGTGCTGGGTGTGTGGGGAGGGGAAGTAGTGACGCTGGTGTGAGGGCGAGGATGGAGGTGGCGGTGATCATTTTTATTGTTTTCATTGTGCCTACTTTATCCTTAAGTACTTAATCGACCTACCAGACGTTAGTGATTCTGAGCAAAAAGTAAACCTCTGGGGGTGGACTCTCGGGGTGGGTCGGAATTAGGTGATGCCGGGATGAGGTTCAGGTGGGAGGTGGAGGCGTTGTGTTTTCTGCGTCTTTCCTACGCGTCTTTCCTACGCGTGTTTCCCGGGTTGTTTTGCGGGTGTGGCAGGTGCGGCAGAGAACTCGCAGGTTAGTCGGGTGGTGGGTGCCGCCTTGGCTGGTGGGAATGATGTGGTCAACTTCCCGTCCTGGCGCTCCGCAGAGTTGGCAGGTGTAGTGGTCTCGCTGCCGTATGCGTGTGCGGAGATGCCGGGGAGTTTCAGGTTTGTTCGGGTTGTGTGTGTTCATAGGTCGTGTTTGATGGCGGCGGGGGCTGGCCTGTCGGGAACTTCGTCGGGGTGAGCGTGACGCCATTCGGCTATGTGACCGAGGGCAGCATCGTATTTGTTGCTAAGAGTGTTGACTCGTTCACGGAGGGTGTCGACTTGGGTTTGTAGGTTGTTGATCCTTCCGGTGAGTTCATTTTTGGTGCGTTCGGTTTCCTTTTGGATTGCGTCGACGAACGCTTTCCATTCGGGGTAGCGCGTTTGTTCTTTGGCGACTTTTTCTTTGCCATGGGCGTTGGTGATGGCGGCGAACCATGAGGCAAGCCCTGCGATGGCGCTGGAGACTCCTGTGATGAGGAGGGTGGTGAGTGGCCCGTGCATAGTGCCCCCTGTGCGGTTAGTTGGTGTTTTTTCGGATGTGTGGCCGGGGTTAGTGTTCGGGGGCTGGTGTGGGATGGCCGGGTGTTCCGCCTTGGGGTGTGATAGTGGAGCGTGGTGGCTGGTAGGCGTCGTTGGTGGGCGTGGTGGGGGTGTAGGTGACAGGTGGTGATGGGGGTGTTTGTGGGGCGTGGAGTGTGTTGTTGTCGCCGGGTTGGGTGTCGGCGTCTTTCGGGCGTCCTGTCGGCCGGTAGTCGGAGTGCTCTCCAGTGGAGACGGCTGCGAGTGCGCCGCTGACAGCTGCGGCGATGCCGGCGGCGGTTTGGAACCAGTCGTCGACTTGTCCTGGTATGGCAATACCGAGGGCGGTGACGGCTAGCCCGATGATCCCTGCAGTGGTGTAGACGACTTGCCGGAGGTACCAGGGGGAGTGGGTGATGCCTCGGTCGAGGTGAAATTCGCCAGGATGAATGTTGTTGATGTGTGGGATGTCGTGCTTAGCCATGGTGTGATCCTCTACGTGGTGTGCGGTCAGGAGTGAGATGGCTGCGCTAGGGGGTGGGGTTGGTTAGTTGCCGGTGAACAGGTGCCGGAGTTCGTCGTGGCTTCCGCGGTAGGCGTTGACGTCGACAACACCGGGGTAGCCGGCGGCATAGCAGTTGGAGCCGTATTGGAGGATATCGGGGGCGTGGTTGCCGAGTGGGTAGTTCCATCGGCGGTCGGTGTCGCCGGGATAGAGTTGGGCGGCAGTGCCGTAGCCGTTGGATCCGTAGTTGGATACCCAGAGTGCCCCGAGCCCATCCATGGATGGTTCACCGCCGGGCATGTTTTCCCAGTACCAGGCACCCGAGTAGATGCCGGGCACGTGGTAGCCGCGTGATTCGAGTTCACGTTTCGCGGCCCACACATCGTCGCCAGTGAGGAGGAGCTGGTGATTTCTGCTGACGGACTCAACGTCGATCCATACGCCGAGGTCGCGCCGGCCTCCCATTTGTTGGTCGATGACGTCGACTTGTTGGGCGATGGTGCGTCCCTCTGAGGGGGCGCGAAGATACCAGTATGCTGACGTGATCAGTCCTGCGCTTTCCGCGTCTTGAAGATGGGAGCCGAAGACTTTATCTCGGTAGGTGCCGTCGCATAGTCGGATGATGACGAAGTCGTATCCTTCGGCTTGTGCGCGGTGTAGGTACATTCCGTTTTGATGTTCAGAGACATCGAGTCCGTACAGTGGCATAGTTACCTCTTTTCTACTTGTTGATCGAACTTAGGTTCGGTAGCCACGTGTGTAGTGTGGGGATCAGCGCTTCCATCGCTGATCGTCCTGTGGTGTAGTCGTCTTGGCCGAAAAACAATGCGTGCGCCTCATTAACCGCATTTAGCATGGGTCTTCCTACAACCCATGCCCCCGCGGGCGTATCTTCGCTTAGGCACACCCCCATGTGCTCCACCCCCTTGTTTTATACAACATGAAATCTACTCGCTCGAACTTATATTCTAGCCGATGAGGGTCTTCAGTCGCTTTGTGACCGACGAGATGTGCTTTTGGTTATCGTTGAGTTGTTGTAGAGCAGATCGGCGAGCTTTTGCTTCACCAACGGCTAGTTCTACCTCCGGCGGGTGGCCATCTTCACAGGTGATTGTGGCTTCATCAATCCATGTGGATAGCACCATTTCTCGCCATTCGACACCAATTTGGTCACCCACATTCACCTCATAGCCGAGAGAGTATGGGCATCCGTCGGCGATCTTAAACGCTGCCGAGAGCCCACCCTTGCCCTTAGCAAGCGCCTCAAACGCCTGTTGTTCACCTTCTACAGTGAACCCCTCACCCGAGGCGACGAGTTCGTGACGCCGGTACGGGCCAAGATAGTGCGCTCGGCGGGTCGCCTGATGGTGGGTAAACGCGAGAAGCTTATCCTCCGTGAGCTTCTCACTGGCTTTCTCCAGCTTGGATTGCATATCGTCTAGCTGCTTATCGTGCCCAGGCCACGCCGTTTTCGCACCGGCAATAGCACCATCGACGAAGGAGGCCGCTGCCCGTTTCAAAAGTTGGTTAATCGCACCTGGGCTTTTCCCGCCCACAGTGACGTCAGCGTACTTCGATCGGGTGATGGTGACATCCGAGGTGGCGTAGTCGATGTGGTCTGGTCGGAGCATCACCCAGGGTTTGTAGCCGTCCGGATTGGAGCGGGCAGACATACCGACTGTCGATACGTTGTCTTCCGGATCCCACTTGCGCTTGATGTTTTTCACGCCCTCACGGATATGGCCGGCGACGGACGAATCGGCTGTTACGGGGACGACATCGATAATGAGGGTGGGTTTCCATAGGCGCGTGTGAGTAGGGAACGGTTGCCGATCCCACGGCATCCACAGGGTGACAGTGAGCCTGAGGCCGGCGGCATCCAAGGTTTCTTTTGTCAGGTCGGCTAGTGAGTCGAAGCGGGCAGCAAGCACCGTCCAGGGAGTATCAACTGACTTGTGCAAAGGGTTGACCATGATCGGCCAATCTGCATAGTCTCGCCAGGCGATCGGTGACCACGGGTCGGGGTCGGGTAGAAGGTCAAATTGGTAGAGCCTGCGCAGGTTCATGAGGATGAACGTTTTTATCACGCGGAGTGAGTCCCCGGCCCGCACGTCCATATATTTGGGTTGGAGCGATTTGATCGACATCGGGTTGGATTCCATGACAAGATAGTCGGTCATTTCATAGATGGAGGCTCCGCTGATTTCGACGGTGGGATTGACTCGCTGGGCATGGTCGACGATCTTGTCGACGAAGTAGGTGTAGCGGGTGTGCCCGTATTCGACGATGAGGAATTGTTGTATGTCGGTTAGCTTGCGTAAAGCCGAGTTGGGGTCGCCGTCGAAGGCTAACGGTGGGATAAGTAAATCAACCATCGGGTGATGGGCTGGGACTTCGAGTGCGAAGGTGCCAGCATCGTTGACCTTATCTGAGGCTTTGAGTGAGACGTAGCCGGTGACGATGACCTGTGGGGTTAAGTATTTGTCAGTCAAATAGACGAACGGCGTATGGTCGTCCCGTCGCCTCTGACCAATCGCGGCCATTTGCGTTATTTGATGTTCCTGCATGAGAAATTATCCCCCCTGATTGCGCCCATGGTGAAAGGTAACGGTTTCGCCACAGCACTTGGCAATGGTGGCACTCCACTGCTGTGCCGTCTCCTGGCATGACTGGCCGTGTCCAGGCCACGCCGCGCATGGTGGCCCAGGCTGTATGGTTCGGGTAGCCCTGGTTGTCGGTGACAAGGCCCCCGGTGGCTGGGTCGGTGTAATACGTCAGTCCTGATCGGCCTAAGGCTGGCGGGAGCACGATGAGGCCATTTCGGTCTTCGGTGAATCGTGCTGCCATGCCACGCCAGCGAACAGTTGGCCATAGTGGAATATCCCCGGTGTTTTCGATGGCTACAATGCCGGTGCCGCTATGTTGGGGGCCGAACCAGCAGCCGTCCTTAGCGGTAAGTTCAACCTCCATGGTGGTGCCGTCTATGGCGGTGGTGTCCTCGGGCAGGCCTACCGGTTTTGCAAGATGCACGAAGAGGCACAGTGATGGTTGGCGAGATTCCGTGACGATGAGTTTGGCTGGTTTGAAAAAGTCTAAGCCGTTAAGGAACCGACGGGTGACTGTCTCGACGGTGAGTTCGGGTGTTGTGGTGATCTGCACGGTGAGTGTCGGCTCGATAGGGTCAAGCTCACCGATATCTAGGCTTGGTGACTGGAAACGTGATTGGTGTTTATCCTTTTGGTCACTGATGTTGCCGACGGTGTTACTGATCTTGCCGAGCGTTACCCCCTCGGCACCCTCGTCATCTCCGGCCAGGTGCCATGTTTTTCTTCGATAGTCTAAAAGCTGAATATCCATCAGCAGCCCCCTGGATAATTGGTGTTACACCACCATTGGTGTTGTGAACGTATTGATCTGAACGCCGCGCTCTAAGGCCTCAATCCTGCGCTGATAGTCAGCCAAAGCCTGATTGACCCCACGCCGCACATCATCTGATGACACCGTCATATTGTCCCCGTTCATATTGACGTGCACCTCCACGGGTGGCAGTACGCTACGGCCAGGATCGTCAGCAGGGCCTGCGACAGAGACCTTCACCCGGCCTTGATTATCAAGGATGTCGGGTGCCTTTGTACCGTCAATCCCCCAGGGTGAGCCAAGGTCCTCGGTCACATCGGAGAGAATGTCTCCGAGGAATTGCGCGCCCCATTCGATTGGTGCCCCGATCCGGTCTTCTTCGCCGTTAAGCCAGGCCTCGACACCATCAGCAAACGCTTGAGCGGTTTCATCCATATGCTGAGAGGCTTCAGTCATACCCTGAGCGAAGTCCTGCATCTGCTGGGAAGATAGGACCCATTCACTGTCTCCGGATGTATTGACGGCGATGGAATTATTGGGCAGGATTCCGCCAGAATCACGCAGGAACGCTGGAAGAACACCACCACGCTTGTAGCCGCCGGCACGATCATATGCCGCCGACAGCGAACCATACGTGGCCAGCGCATAGTTCATCGATGCGCGAATATTGGATTCCGGATCCCAAATATCGTCATATCCAGGGTCTTTATACGACTGGAATGTTGGATTAATAGTCTGCATAAGACCCTTCGACGGCGTCCCCTTAGCCGCATTCGAATCCCAATTATTGATCGCGTGCGGATTACCACCAGACTCTTGCTGCATACGGCGCAAAACACTATTAACAAGGGAAACAGGCTGCCCTTTTTCACGAAGAAGCCGTTCGACAAGCCCGCGATACATCTCAACGTTGCCGCCGACGCTCAACCTCTCTTTCACTTTCTTAGCAACCTCTGAGACCTTTTCCTTTAGCCAATTCCACGCATTATCAGCACCCTTAGTCAGATATGCCGGCGCCACCGACTTAGCCAAGCTAGTACCGCGACCAATACCCAGACGGCCCTTCACCGCATCAATCTTGCCGAAGAACAACCGCTTAGCCGCATTAGCGAAATCACTACCAAGCTCCATCGCCTTATCCAACACCTCATCGGTGACCTCCCAGGCCTTACCCGCAGCATGCTTAATACCACCAATAACACCACCATCAGCAAACCCCACCGATAAGCCACTACCACGACCAGACCGCGCCAGCGCATTCATCCGCGCCACAGCAGCAGGCCCACCCACAGCACGAGTCCACTCCGGCCGCATCACCGCCTCACCGCCAGACAAGTTAAGCACCCCGGCGGTGGGGGAGAAGAACGTATGCACATCACGGCCAGGCGTATAGCCGGGCATCACACCACCCGTAGCGAAATTCACACGATCGAGTTTCTGCACACCCGTAACATTCGCAATCGCATTCCAGGCAGGCAGAATCGCGTTATTGTAGGCAACACCAGCAATCTTCTTTGCAATATCACGAATAGTGTCCCACACCGACGTCCACGCATGCTTGATACCATCAGCCGCAACCTCGAACCAATGCTGAACAGTCCGAACCCCGTCGCTCATCCTGTCGAACGCCGGTTTCACAAACCTATCCACAATCATCGAGATAAAATCGGACATTCCGCGCCAGGCGGGAATCAAAACATTATCAATGACTGCTTTAATCCCATTGACGACAGCAGACCAGACGGCACCAATCGCGGTGAATATTGGCTGCAAGATACCATTCCACAGGCCCTGTAGCACCGCCCCCATAAGGTTCCAGGCAGGCTGTAAAACACCATTCCAGACAGCCGCCATGCCGCTGAGTAGCATGTTCCACGCCGTACCGATCAGAGAGAAAATTGGTTGGAGTACCGCCGACCACAGGGTGCTCACAACCATGCCCATGAAGTCCCACATGGGGTGCAAAACCGACTCCCACAATGCGACCATTCCGGTGACCAGCAAATCCCATCCGGCTTTAATCAAGTTGAACGCCAGAAGAATAGCGGCCTTCGCTATTTCCACCTGAATCATTATCGGCGTTAGAAGCACCGACACAACATACGGCACGATAGTGCCGATCACGCTCGCAGCCTGAGAGAAGAACGAGGAAATAGCCGACCATGCTGTCGACAACCACGTGCCGATTGACTCAAAGACTGGCTGCAGCCATTCCCAGAAGGCTTGCAAAGCGCTACCCACTGACGCCAAGATCGCTTGACCAGCTTGAGTTTTCGTCAAAAACAAGGTGATGCCGGTGATGAGAAGCCCGATGGCGGTCATGATGACACCAACAGGGTTAGTGCTGAAAACCGCGCTCATCAGCGCAGGCAGTGTCCTCAGGCCAGTAAAAATGATGCGCCCGACACCGATAACGCTCTTGAGCGCATTTCCGATATTGAACAGGGACTTCACAATTATTCCTATGCGGGGCCCGAACGCTTCCATAATGCCGGCCCCCGCCTTAACAGCCTTAAAACCCCTATTCAATGGGACGAATGCTTCAGCCCAGAGCATAAAACCGTTAGCAGCCGCCGCCGCTAACTGTGGGTGTTTAGCCAACTCGTTACTTAACGCGGTAATCGCGGGAACAATCACCGAAGTAATGATCGGGACCAGCGCATTCAATAGTGCGGTTAGCGCAGGCAGTGTCCCATTTGGCCACGAGTGCAGCTGCCAGTGGTGGAATCGCCGGGGCCAAGGCGGCCACCACACGGATAGCGGCCTGAGCAAGCTGCTCTAACAAGGGGCCCATTTGGGCTAGCCCCTCCTTGAGCGGCCCAAAAGCCCCCATGACAGTATCAACATTGATACTATCTATTGCGGAAAACACTGCGGGGATAACATCATTAGCCAGGTGCTCAAAGACCGGCGCAATCGCATTACTAATCTGCTGCGCAATCGGGCCAAGCTTGCCTTCAAGACCCGCGAAACCATCAGAAATGGCATTAAACACCGGGATCATCCCGTTATAGAACGGCTGAATGATCTCAGCGGTGACGTGGGAGGCCATAGCCTTCATATATTCCATAGACCCCTGGAACGTTTCGCGCTGCTTCTGCGCCGCCCCATGGAACATGGAATCCATAGCCTGGGAGAAATCAGCAAACGACACCTTCCCAGAGCTCACCATATCCGCCACCGCATCTTTGGACACGCCCATCTGCTTGGCGAGCTGATCCTGCAGACCGATACCACGGTCCATGAGCTGGGCCATCACCTCACCGTCGACATGCCCACGAGCAGCAACCTTCGACCAGATCGACCCCATCTCACTAATCGACGTATTCGAATGCGCGGCAGCATCAGCAACATGACTCAGCGTGTCTTGAAGCTCCTGGCCCGGTTTAATACCCGAGCCCAACATCACCGACGCAACCTGAGCAGTATCACCCATGAGAAACGACGTGCCCTCAATAGACTTATTAACGTTTCCCATGATCTGGGTAATCTCATTACCCTTATAGCCCAAACCCTCAAGAGCTTTCTCGGCCCGATCAGTCGATGCTAAACGGTTGAACCCATCAGAGAATGCTTTACCAGCACTCACACCGGCGGCAGCGGTAACAGCAATCGCCCCGACGTTCACCGTCTTCTTCAAGCCAGAGGTGATCTTGTTACCCATCTGCTCGCCCCACGATTGGGACGGAGCAACTATTGCCTTATCCAATTGTTTACGAACCTGGGAGAAATCGCCCATCTTCGGGACAATGCTCACCCACCCGGTGCCAACATCAAAGTTCGCCGCCATTTTTAGCCCCCGTTAACGCCAGACCAATCATCGCCCAGCCACTCGTCCATCTCAGCTTTCGACAAGCCCTCCGGTTTCACACCAGCCGTCTCCATTTCCTTACCATCCACCCCAGGTCGAGGAATCGGTTTCGGCCGTGCACCCTTACCATCCCAGGCGCTCATCTTCAGCTGATCCGCAATAAACGCAAGCAACTGGTTGGTTAAATCCCACTCCCACTCATCCTTGCGAGCATCACGCACGATAGCCGAATCAGGGCCCGCAGTAGCGATCAAAGCGATCACGTCATCCCACGACAGCCGGTCACTACCATCATTGACCCACCGCCATCGCACGCCGACTTCGATCAATTCCCGCTCGACTGCCATAGAAAAATTCGGGTCCCTATCCATAGCGTCGATCAGGGAAATAATCTCTGACAGGCTAGCTTTTGTCGCCCCCGTCACTCCACGCCTTCATAAACGTGTTGAACTCGTCCATCTGCATGGCGTCAATAATGTCCAGAGTTCCCTCGGCAGCCTTGTCAGCTGCCCGTTCCAGCATGATCCATGAAAACTCTTCATCGTCCACACCATCGCGTTTCGCCCGGCGACGATCCCCAGCGGTAATGACCGAGCCGATGGGTGGCAGGCTGATCGATTCTCCGCTGTGGGTGGTGTAATCAAACCAGTCATCGTGAGCCTGGTCTAACTTTTTCGTTGTCTTCTTGGCGGCCATATGCAACCTTCCCCCCTATGTCGAATGCGAGTTCTATCTTTTACCTAACAGGCAGATACAGGTAGTTTCCTGATGAAACGCCATTAGGTCTACTGACATCATAGCAGTACATACGTTCGACTACTTCGGGCCGAAGGTCACCCACCACCACCATCCATACGCAACCGCGGCGGATGCCGCCGCGAAAATAATGACAGCGACGATGGGGATAAAAACGTAGAGGTAGACCAGCACGATGACCGTGGCGATACCAGCCGTGGAAGCAAACCCTGTGATCGTTCCGGCGATGCCCAACACCACAACCAAGGCCACAAGACCGAGAGATATCGCACCGATAGCGAGCACATGAACCAGAACCCACAGGCGAGACATTCTCCCTAACAGGGAATGTCTGGTCAGAATATTGAAAATATCCATCGGGATGCCAACCAGCGGGAACGATATAGTGTTCACTATTCGAACATACAGTGGGATCAGGCTGAACACGATAATAAGCCCCACCACCGTCAGCACTGTCACGGTAACTATTCCCGCAATAGTCAGGCCACTGGCACGGTTAAAAACAGTCAAAAGCAGCGTGACAACAACTAGCCCCATTACGGCCACGACAACAGACAACACCGCTAAAGACACCAGCACATCCACCACGCGGCCTGTGCTGATAACCGACGTGACTGCAATAATCACCCCGGCTGCAGCAACAATAAGCACCCCCCAAATAATCATGGGCGCACCTAGTAGGGTAATGAGTGCCCGCAGCGCGATCGTCACACGGCGGGCCGCTCGAAGTGGCTGGCCAGAAAGATAAAATAGTACGGCGGCCACGACTGCTAGACCGGCGGATAAAGCGATAAGTCCTGCCAGTGGGGAGAGAAGAACTCTTGGGTGTTGGGCAAGGACCGTGACGAAAATGGCTAGGGCAACAACAGCTGTGAGCGCCCCTCCGACTCCAGGCACAATCGTGGCGGCGGCCACAGCGAAGGTGGCCACTGTTGCGGTGAAAGCAATAGCAATAAGTACACGCACAGGGGCAGTTAATCGCCGAGTCACCATCGTAAGCGGGATGCCGACAAAGAGGACGACCGGGATAACAGCGAGGGAAACAACACCCATTTGGGCGAGTTTCTGTGACCGCAGCCAGGGGATCGCTCCAGTGAGTGCGGCCATGTCGGCAGCGAGTATGCGCAAGACTCGACCGGTGATAAAGGCACCGCTGATCCCGGTTATTGCTGACAGAGCTGCTGCGACAATAAACCTGGGGAGTGTGGCTAGCTGGATGCCGATCCAGGCCAACGTGATGATGGCGGCCATGAGGAACCGGTGATTCACGCCTAAAGCAATAGCTATAGGGGTGAAGAGATCGGCGGCGAGAATGACAACTCCCCACCCCAGCAGGCGAGCCCCGGCAACGAGGCTAGCGGCGGCAATTCCAGCAAGAACAGCCCGGAGGGGAGTAAAGAGCACACCAGCAGCTGTTCGTAGCGCCATGATGAGGCCGGCAAGGGCGGAGGCGATAGTTGTGACAGTGTCTAGGCCAACCGCGTCGAGCAATAGCCAGGGGATCGCTAAGGCAGTGACGATATACCGGAACCAGCGGCCCGGAATCAGCAATGCCGCCCCAACAAGACAAATAACTAAGGTCAACCCCCACGCGATCGTGAAGTTTGTGGCCCACGCGTATTGAGGGGCGGAAGCAGGGGTAGTGACTCCACCCATTATAAGCCAGGCGACCCAGCCGCCATATGCTGACAAGAACAACGCTATTAGGTAAGTCAGCCATAGAGCGTAGTAGCCGGTGGCCAGATAATTCCACACCACCAGCCAAAAACCCAGAATAAGCGGAACCCAGAACCGGTAGGTCGGGCCACGGAAGGGCCAATGAAGAAGCGGAGCACCCAGTTCCCCAAGTCCAAACACCACCGCCCCGGCGGCTGCAATGCTGGCATCGATAATCCACCGAGGTGGGGCAGCCAAGCGGTACATCTTAGCGACGATAGGGATTAGCCCCACTGATACCGCCGAGCGTGCGACACGTACACCTCGTAGAATCAGGGCCGAGATAAACGGTCCTATTCCTGCTAGTACCCCAGACGACATGAAAAACAGGCCGGACACCACGGTGGATGCCACCACCAGTCGCAGTAGTAGCTGTGCCGCTCCACGGAGACCTGTCACGAACAAAGACAACTGTCCTGCCGTAAAACATGCGATAATAGCGCCGACGACACCCAGAGCAACAGCTCCACCAACGACGATCACCGTCAGTGGTGGGGCCAACAGTGGGGCAGAAGCAACCAGCCCCGCCGCCGCAGCGAGAGCCGATAGAGCCATCACGCTGCCAATAACAAGCACAACTGGCCTAATATCCCGCCTCAATAGAGTAAACGATGCAATTTGGGAGAGCACCCACGTCACCGACGACGCATAGAATGCAATTGATGCAGGAATAGCCGCCAAGCCTGTGATAAGGGCGGTCGTACCAGAGAAAAGAGCGGGGATAAGTGCCCGCACAGTGGTGATAGCTAAACCGAAAACCGAGACAATAAAATTCAACAGGGGCACTAGGACACTCCCCAATGCTCCCAATTCTGAGGCTGTGAGAAGTCGCGTTATACGCCGATGGAAAAACAGAGCCTGGGCAAGAGGAAGAACAATGACCAGCGCAATAGACACAGGAGGAATCATCGCCAGCTGAAAACGCAGCAAACGCACTAGCGACAGCATGACCCCCGCCGCAACAACAGGGAGCACAACGCCGCCAATAGTGACAGCTCGAAGAATGTTAATCAGAGCAGATCGCCCAGTGATCGTTAAGTTCCGTGCAGCAAGAAGAACAATAAGCCCCAACACTGTGGACGAAAACAGCGCCACAATCACAAACGTGATCACAGCAACCGTCGTCGCAATCACGGCCCGCTCTAGGCCAGTCATTCGAAATGGTTGAGTCAGCCGCAAGAACACACGGGCTTTAACGACCACCAGCAACGTCACGGCCACCAATGCTGCTACGTGTGCGATAACCCAGGCAGACGCTAAAAACAGGACAGCAGCCTTAATCGTGACCGGTGCTGCCCCCGCAATCACCAGCAACGGAAAATCCAAAATAATAAACCGTGCCCCGTTAAGCACAGACCAAAAAATGAACAACGCCGCCAACGGATGGCCCGTCAAGAGGGAAATCACGATCAGATCCGCGGCCCACGGCAACAACGCCCCGCCGAGGCTGAAACCGACAAACTGGGTAACAACAAGCCACATGCCGATAACCAGGCCCAGCGTTGACAATCCCACAGGTATGGCAAAAAGTGGCTGCCCAAAGACAAACAACGCGATCGTTAACGCAAAACCAGCTGCCAGCGTGATAAGCGGGCCGAGCAACATGATTGACGCCAGCAACCAATCTTGCGCGGTCAATTCAGATAGCGCCGCGTTGGCCCCCTGTAAGAACTGATCCCAGGCCGCTGTCAGCTGTGGCCACACCTGGGCGAGATTTAACGCATCAAGAGCAGCCACCGATCCGCGAGTAAAGTCACCGGCTAGAGCAGCTGACAATAAAGCCCAGTCATTCGATAACGCCGGAGGATTAGTCCAGTCAGTAAGAAAACGGTTAGCAATATCACCGTACTGTGCTGCATCAAAAGCGCCGACGAACGCGTTATACGCCTTAACCAGATTAGCGGGGTTAAACGCCCCCCAATTCTCGCGGACAATACTGGCAGCGCTATCCCACAGTTTTTGGGCAGCCCGATAAGCGCCGAGATCGGAAGAGCGGTTCAGCAGGAATGCCGAGACCGATCTCGTA
>OKFO01000059.1_pt1 | contig 69679 bp, 57 predicted proteins | sample 1610231 | NCBI WGS metagenome assembly OKFO01 (sample SAMN04436633, study PRJEB24849) | human gut metagenome | biome: human gut; feature: NICU; material: stool | host: Homo sapiens | place: USA: Saint Louis, MO | collected 2010-01-17 | reverse complement strand
CCGCCACTCTGCTGAGAACCGCGAAACCACAGCAGGACAAGTAGGCCAGCACCCAGGGATGCAGAACTACGGCGTCGGCCAACCAAGTGAACCCGCTGATAATGGGCTCCACGGTTTCCGATTCCCGGAGAATGAGCGCCCCGACCACCCGTGGGACGATGGACGCCACAGCACTGGGGAGCAGAACGCGAGTGGACAGCACTCGGATGCGCCGAGCGATAGCGGATACAACCACGATGCGTCTGGCGATAAATGGTCCGATCACAACGGTTCCTTCGAGCAGGGCAACCGCCGTGAAGACGGTGACCACTAATGGCCGTCGACCATGAACGGGCGCGGGCAGCCGTCCGCGACCTGTTAATCGCCGTGGGGGAAGACCCCGATCGCGAAGGACTCGTCGACACACCCGAGCGCGTCGCACGAGCCTACGAAGAAATTTTCGCCGGCCTCCACCAGGACCCGTCGGAAGTTCTCACCAAGACCTTCAACGAAGATCACCGCGAACTCGTGCTCGTTCGGGACATTCCCGTGTACTCGACCTGCGAACACCACCTGGTCCCGTTCTACGGGAAAGCCCACATCGGGTACATCCCGGGGAAATCGGGGAAAGTCACCGGGCTCTCGAAGCTGGCCCGGCTGGTTGACCTCTACGCCAAACGACCACAAGTGCAAGAACGCCTGACCAAGCAGGTCGCGGACGCCATGGTGAAGCGCCTCCAACCGCAGGCGGTCATCGTCGTCATCGAATGTGAACACCTGTGCATGGCCATGCGTGGCATCCGCAAACCCGGGGCGACAACCACCACGTCCGCGGTTCGTGGAGGGTTCCAAACAAACCCCGCCAGCCGCGCCGAAGTACTCAGCCTCATCCGCGGCTAACCTCGCCAACGTCGGAGCACACACGCAACACAACAGACGGAAGGAGCCATAACAAACATCATGGATGCACCGCGCACACACGTGATGGGTGTCCTTAACATCACCGACGACTCCTTCTCCGACGGTGGTCAATGGCTTCCCACCGACCTCACACGCCCCGACATCGCCGTTACCCACGCCCGCGACATGATCCGCGACGGAGCCACCATCATCGACATCGGCGGCGAATCCACCCGCCCCGGTGCTGTTCGCGTCACCGAACAGACCGAACTCCAGCGCGTGATCCCCGTCGTCGAAGCCCTCGCGGATGACGACGTCATGCTCTCTGTCGACACCATGCGCGCCGCCGTCGCCCAGAAAGCCGTCCAAGCAGGGGCGACACTCATCAATGACGTATCCGGGGGGCTCGCCGACCCGGACATGATCCGCGTTGCTGCCGACACCGGCGCCTACCTGTGCCTCATGCACTGGGAAACCGACCGCTTCGGCGACGCCGACTCCCACAACGCAGCCGGAGCCAACCAAGGAGCCGACCACGGCCCGCAGTTCGTCCGACGCGTCGTCGAGTTCCTCCGCCAACGCGCTACCTTTGCCAGCGAGCACGGCGTCGACAAGAAAAAAATCATCATCGACCCCGGAATTGGGTTCGCCAAATCGGCGCTCGGCAACTGGTCGCTGTTGCACGGCCTCGACCAACTCACCGAGCTCGGATACCCTGTGCTCATCGGAGTTTCCCGAAAACGTTTTCTGACCAGCCTCATCGCCGGATCCGATGGCATCCCCACCGCTCCCGCCGACGCCGACGCAGCCACCTCAGCCGTCAGCGCACTGGCCGCCAGCCACGGGGCATGGGCCGTCCGCGTACACAACGTGCGCCCCAACGTGGACGCCGTCAAAGTCGCCCAGGCCTGGGCCACGGCCCACGGACCCGACGTACCCCAAGGATGGAGAGCACGACGTGGCTGACCGAATAGAACTCACAGGCGTCGAGGTATATGGACACCACGGGGTCTTCCCGCACGAAAAACGCGATGGCCAGCGCTTTCTCACCGACGTCACCGTGTGGACCGACTTCCGACAGGCCGCCGCCACCGACGACCTCACGCACACGATCAGCTACGCCGACATTGCCGACCTCATCCAGACCACCGTCGGCGGGCCCAGCCGCGACCTCATCGAAACCGTCGCCAGCGAGATCGCCGACACACTCATCCTCAACGACCGCGTCCACGCCGTCGAAGTCACCATCCACAAACCCGACGCGCCCATCCCGCACCCCTTCGCCGACGTCGCCGTCGTCGCACGTCGAAGCCGAAAAGACCTCCGCCACGTTGTCCTATCCTTCGGCTCCAACATCACTGCCGACGGGATCACGCCACGCCAACGAGTAGAACGTGCCATGCACTGGTTTGGGGCTAGTGCGGACTACCGCCTCATCGCCACGTCCTCGCTGTACGCGACACCTGCCTGGGGCGGCGTCGAGCAGGACGACTTCATGAACTCCGTCGCCGTCGTCGAAACTATGAAAACACCCCACGACATTCTCGACGACGCGCACGAACTCGAACGCGACGCGCACCGCACGCGCGATATTCACTGGGGGCCGAGAACCCTCGATATTGATCTCATCACCAGTATCAACAACGGATCTGAAGAACACTACGACACCGACAACCTCACGCTTCCGCACCCGTGGGCGCACCAACGTGCCTTCGTGCTCAAGCCGTGGTTGGAAGTGGAACCCCACGCTCGGATAGGGCGACAGAGCATTGCGGCCCTGTTGGACAGCCTGGATTCCCGCGAGGTAGAAGAGGTGAAACCGCAATGACCTCCACCAAGCCCACCTACCTTGTGGCCACCGCGCTCATCGTCGGCTTCGGCGCGTTCATGCTGATCTGGCGCTTTTATGGCTCCATCCCGGGGTTCAATCTGACGCTCCCGGTCATCCTGATCGTCCTCGCGGTCATCTGCACTATCGCGGGGTTCATCATCAGAAAGCGCATCGCGGATAACGAAGTCGGGCAAGACCGGTCACAAATACACCCGCTCACCATCGCCCGATGCTTCGTCATGGGAACGTCCACAGCGTGGTTTGGGTCCATTTGCGCAGGATCGTACGCGGGTATCGCCGTCTACCTCTGGATCAATTACAGCCGGCTGATCGCCGCTCGGGAGGATACCCCAGCCGTGGTCGTCGGACTTATTGCCGCCATTCTCGTTGCTGCATCAGGTTTATGGCTGGAGCGGTGTTGTGGGGCACCCCCACCAAACGATGAAGATACGCAGTCTAGCAATGTAGTGTGGAGTTCATGACCGGCCCACAGCAATCCCACGATGGTTACGACAGCTCCAACAACCAGGGACACTATGACGACCAGTCGCCTGACTATCGCGACGATTACCCGCCCGCCAACACAGGCGGTAGCGGCAAGTTTTCCTTCGCGGCCATCGTCGTCATGCTGGTCTTTGCCGTTGTTGCGACGATCCTCATGCTCTTTACGGACAGCGAAACATGGACAAAAATCGCTGTTCTCTGCGCCCTCTGGGCCGCCATCGTCGGTTGCATTGCTGTAGCGCGGCTGCGGAAACAGGTGGATAACCAGCAGCGGGACACCGACAACCTTGAGCGCCTGCACCAGACGGAGCTCGAGCGAGAACTGGCCACCCACCGCGAGCAAGAACTCATCCTGGAGCAGAACTACTACGACTCGCTCCAGGAACAAGAGCAGAACACGCTGGCCGATATTCGCGCGGAGCTCACCGTGCTTCGGGAAAACCTGTCCGCCATGATGGGCACCGATCTGGACACCGAGCGCACGGCCCTCAAAGCCGAGGCACAGCGCATTCTGGAATTGGAACGCGACAGCAAAGATTCATCATCGATGACGGAAGCGCGCACGAGCGGGTCAACGTCACGGACGTCCTCTGTGCCGGCGTCGTCACACGCGCCATCGGGTAAGCGTGGGCAGAACCGTGGTGGAGCTGGGCAAACGCAGGGTGCAAGGAAGACATCGGGTGCTGGGAACACGGCGGCCGACCAGCCGGGACGGGCGAACCAGGCCTCGTCTCGATCACGCGCTGCCGATTCGACCTCCACCCAGCAGGGTGATAATTCCCTGCGCACGGGTTCATTTAATGCAGTGAAGTGGACCGCACAGCCATCGCGCCGTTCAGGCTCTGGATACTCTGCGGATCAGACCACCGTGTTGCCCTCGGTGGAGAAGAAATCGAACCCGCAGGCTCAGCGGTCGACCGGGTACGGGACATCGCAGCAGCGGGCATCTCAGCCTTCACAGCAGCGGACCCAGCAGTCTCGGCCGCAGCAACAACAGCAGGCTCAACAGCAGCCCACGCGGCAGGCAACCCAACAGCAGTTTGACCGTGCGGCCCAGAACAACCAACGGTCAGCGACACAGGGAAGCGCGGTGTACCGCGGCGCGGACCGTGACAACTCGCAATTCTTTGCATTCGGCGCGGGTTCGTCGCCAGCATCGTCGGCCCAGCCTGCATCCGGATCATCACAGCCACAGGCGTCTCGAACGGAATCGACACCATATATCGGTTCTCACCGTGGGCCTAACCCGAACGCTAATTCCAAACAAAACCGGAGCACCGCACAAAGCAGTAGCACCACGGGCGGATCTCGTCGGAGCACAGATCCCGACACAGGTTCCTTCGCTGCTTTCGGTTCAGGCCGTTCCTCTGCACCATCCTATGACCGAACCCACGCCCCAACAACGGGCGGTTTCCGGGCGCAATCACCCAGCTCAGGGCCCACACCTGCATCCGGCAGCCAATCCAGCGGCCACTCTTCGCATGAAGGCATGTTCACGGGGAGCCAGAGTTATGGGTCGTCGGCAAGCTCGTCGAACACTTCCGACCCACGAGGCCGTCATGAAGGTCCACAGGACTCATCGTCGGGCGGCCGTCGGCGTCGGGCCGACAACGGAGACTCAAGCCAGAACGTCACCGTCGCATCCCTACTTGAACAGCTGAAGAAGAATAGCGAGAAGTAATAACCCACCATGTCCACATTGACCAATCCCGGGTTTGCGGCCGGTGAGCTGCGTGTTCATGATTCCGCTGAGACATTTGCGGCAACAACGAGGGCGTTGCGTAAAACAGGGAAGCGTATTGTTCTTGTCCCCACCATGGGAGCCCTGCACGCGGGCCACCGTGCTCTCCTCCGCGCAGCGCATAGGCTCCCCGGGGCCGTGGTGGCGTCGTCGATTTTCGTGAATCCGGCTCAGTTCGATAACCCCGATGACTTCGAAAAATACCCCGTGACGCTGCAGCGTGACCTGGATATCTTCCGTGAGGAAGGTGTGTCCCTAGCGTTCACGCCCAAGGCTGAGGACATGTACCCTCACGGGACGCGGACGATGATCCACCCCGGTTCCGTCGCCGAGGGGCTCGAGGGGGACCGTGATGGCCACTTTGTTGGTGTGGCCACGGTGGTCTCTAAATTGCTCAACCTATCCCACGCCACGGACATCATTATGGGGGAGAAGGATTATCAGCAGTTGGTGATCATCCAGCAGCTGGTGACCGACCTCAACATGGAGGTCATGGTGCATGGGGTGCCGATAGTGCGGGAACACGATGGGCTGGCACTCTCGTCACGTAACGTGCGCCTGGGCCCGGAGGCTCGCGTCACCGCGACAGCGATCTCGGCCGCGATGACCGCAGCGTTATACAAAGCGAAAGATGGTGCTCACGCTGTCGAGGCGGAAGCGCGGCGGGTTATGGAGGGCGAAGGCGTTGATGTGCTTTACGCCGTCGTCCGCGGGAAAGATTTGGGGCCGGCTCCCGAGAACGGGGAGGGGCGTCTGCTCGTCGCTGCGAAAGTCGGAGGCGTGCGGTTGATCGATAACACCGGCGTCATGTTGGGGGAGCTTCCCGCCGACAGCCCCGACACAGCCGACGACAGCACCGTCGCCCGCTAAGCCCACCGTCGCCCACTACTACCGCTAGGGACGGCCCACCGGTTGCCTGTGAGGCAAGGTCAGCTACTCTTTATCGCGTGAGTAAAGCGACGAAAAACCAGGATGTCCCAGAGCAAGTTAAAGTTCGCAAGGCAAAAAGGGAGCGGTTGCTCTCCGAGGGCACTGCGCCGTACCCAGTCGACGTCGAGCGCACCCACACGCTGAAACAAATTCGCGACGCCTTCGTCGTCGATGAGGACAAAGCGGGGACCACCGAACAACGTGCCGACGGCACCGTTCGTCGTTATTTAGGTATCGGTGATGAAACGGACACTGAGGTGGCCGTGGCCGGGCGCGTGATTTTCATGCGCAACACCGGCAAACTGTGTTTCGCCACGCTGCAAGAGGGGGATGGGACGCAGCTGCAGGCAATGCTGTCACTCGCCGAGGTCGGGGAGGACGCCCTCAAGCGCTGGAAGTCCGACGTCGATATGGGCGACTTCGTGTCCATTCGTGGCCGTGTGGTCTCGTCGCGCCGCGGCGAGCTGTCGGTGTTCGCGTCGACGTGGACGCTGGCGTCGAAGGCGCTGCGCCCCCTGCCCGTGTCCTTCGCCGATATGAATGAGGACACCCGCATCCGCTACCGCTACACCGACTTGATTATGCGTGACGACGCCCGCCGCATGATGATTACCCGCGTGACCGTGGTGCGTGCCGTGCGTGAATACCTCCAGGGCCTGGGTTTCCTCGAGGTCGAGACTCCCATGTTGCAGACGCTGCATGGTGGCGCGGCCGCGCGTCCGTTTGTGACGCATTCCAACGCTTTGGATATGGATCTTTACCTGCGCATTGCGCCGGAGCTGTACCTGAAGCGCTGCGTCGTCGGCGGTATTGAGAAGGTTTTCGAGGTTAACAGGAATTTCCGGAACGAAGGGATCGACTCCTCCCACAGCCCCGAGTTCGCCATGTTGGAAACCTACCAGGCCTACGCGACCTATGACGACAACGCTGCCTCGACGCAGGGCCTGATCCAGCACTGCGCGCGCGCCGTCAACAAGCTGGTTCACGACAACTGGGACCCGGAGCAGGACCCGGACTCGCTGGTTGTCACTCTTGCCGACGGTTCCACCTACGATTTTGGTGGCGAGTGGCCGAAGCTCGACATGTACGACAGCTTGAACGAGGCTTTGCAGCGCAAGTTCCCCGGCCAGCCCGAGGTGACCATTCATTCGACCGTCGACGAATTAAAGGCGATCGCGAGGACGATTGGTGTGGAACCGGGCACCGGATGGGGCCACGGGAAATTCGTCGAGGAAATCTGGGAGGAGCTGTGCGCTGACCAACTGGATGGGCCGGTGTTCGTCCGCAACTTCCCGGTCGAGACGTCCCCGTTGACGCGCGATCACCGGTCGAAGCCCGGTGTGACCGAAAAGTGGGATCTGTACGTCCGCGGTTTTGAGTTGGCGACGGGCTATTCCGAGTTGATCGACCCCGTGATCCAGCGTCAGCGCTTTGAGGACCAGGCGCGTTTAGCGGCCGGTGGCGATGACGAAGCCATGGTCCTGGACGAGGACTTCCTCCAGGCGATGGAACAGGGCATGCCCCCGACGGCGGGAACCGGAATGGGTATTGACCGGTTGCTGATGGCATTAACCGGGTTGGGGATTCGGGAAACCGTGTTGTTCCCCTTGGTGAAACCGGAGCGGTAAGAGCCGGAGCGGCAATCCGCGTGTCGTAATCTGCGAACCGTAGACCGTACGCGGTAACTAGCGTGCCGTGGCCCTGGGTGAGTACTCACCTGGGGCTTTTCTCGTGAGCTCGCTTTCAGTGGGGCCCTGATCGTGGCTTTGCCGGTTTTCTTTCGTAATTGTGATACCGATCACGCGCTTGTGCGTTATGCTTATGTAAGCTTCCTGGCAATGCATCGTCGACCGGTGCGTGGCCGACACGAACGACCGAAAGGCCTTTAATGTCTTCAACGAATGAACGCGACAATGGCTCTGGCTCCGCGGCAGGCGCCCGCGACAACGCTGCAAAATCCCGCGGCAAGAACTCTGACGGCAACGACTCAACCGTCGGGAAAAATAGCATTAAGCGGGACGCGATGGGCACGGCGATGCGCCTGTTGACGCGAGTCACCGGCTCCGATTTCGCCGCGAAGTATGGCCTCAATGAACGCATCGACCGCATTGCCTATGAGTCGACGAAGACAGGCATGAAGTCTCTCGGCGCGGCAACCCGCGAATTTAAGCGGGTCACCAGCGGGCAGTCCCCGATTCGCCTCCCCTTCCTCGGGCTGGGGGACGATAAGAAGATTGGCGACGAAAAACCCGACGCCGAGGCCGAGGAAAAGGCTGCGGAATCCAAGAAGATCGTGTGGGACCTCACGCCCGATGAGGACCAGGAGATGATCGTCGAGACGATCAAGGATTTCGCTGAGAAGCGCATTAGCCCCGCGGCCCACGATGCCGACGAAGCGGCGGCCGTCTCTGAGGACCTCCGCAAAGAGGCTCTTGGCCTGGGCATTTCGATGGTGAACGTTCCGGAGGAATTCGAGGGAATCGCTACCGGGTCCAATCTCACGACGAATTTCCTCGTCACGGAGGCGCTAGCCCACGCCGATCCGGGCATTGCCCTCTCCGTGATGGCCCCGGCCGGTGTCGCCGCGACCTTGACCGCGTACGGCTCGGACGAGCAGCAGCGCACGTATTTGCCGGCGTTCGCGGGCGAGGATATTCCGATCTCCGCGGTGTCCGTCGCCGAGCCTCAGCCGCTGTTCGATCCTTTCTCCTTGTCGACGACTGCTCGCCGCGAGGGCGATGACGTGGTGATCGAGGGCGTCAAGGCCTTGGTTCCCGACGCTGGTAACTGCGAACTATTCGTCGTCGCCACCATGCTTGACGACGCTCCGACGCTGGTCATCGTCGAATCCGATGCTGATGGCGTCGTGATTGAGCCCGATCCGAGCATGGGATTGCGCGCGGCAGGACTGGGCCGGCTGCTCTTGAACGACGTGCGCGTTCCCGCGTCGAACGTTCTTGGTGGGGCGGATCGTTCTGCCGAGGACAGGGAGAGCGACTACCGGAACATTATTCGACGGTCCCGGTTGGGCTGGGCCGCGTTGGCTGTGGGGGCATGTTCGGCGGTGCTGGACTATGTGAAGCCGTACGTCAACGAGCGTCAGGCGTTTGGTGAGCCGATTTCTCACCGTCAGGCGGTGGCGTTCGCGGTGGCGAATATCCGCATTGAACTCGATGGCATGCGTTTGGTCGCGCTGCGTGGTTGCTCCCGCGCGGACCAGGGGCTCACGTTCCACCGCGAGGCCGCTCTGGCCCGTGACTTGGCGGCTGAGAAGGGCATGGCGATCGGGTCAGACGGAGTCCAGTTGCTGGGTGGTCATGGTTATACCAAGGAGCATCCCGTGGAGCGGTGGTACAGGGATCTGCGTGCAATCGGCGTCGCTGAAGGAACGATCGTTCTGTAAACGGCTAGCCAGAACCCGCGTGAGCTGGCACTTGGCCCGCGATGCACGCACACATGAACACGATGTTGTTAACCGAATAAAACCCACAGCGTTAAACGCTCTTATGTGACCCCGGAGGGACACAATCATGATTAACCTAGAACTTCCTGGCTTCTTGAAGAAGAGTGCGAACCCTGGCCATCAGGCGGCCGCCGAAATCTTCCGACCCATTTCCCGTAAGTACGACCTCGCCGAGCACGAGCGCCCCGTCGAACTCGACACCATGGCCAGCATGGTGGAAGGTATGGCCGACGCTGGCCGCGGTATGGCAGGCGCGTCGGGTGGTCGCGGCGATAAGAAGAAAAAGTCCGACGGCATCCGCAATGGCGGAAATATGGCCGCGGTGCTGAACGTGTTGGAGCTGTGCTGGGGCGATGTGGCCCTCACGCTATCCATCCCGTACCAGGGCCTCGGAAACTCCGCCATCGCGGCCGTTGCAACGGATGAGCAGTTGGAGCGCATCGGCAAGGTGTGGGCGTCGATGGCCATCACCGAGCCTGGTTTTGGTTCGGATTCCGCTGCCGTGTCAACAACAGCAACTCTCGACGGCGACGAGTACGTCATTAACGGTGAAAAGATCTTCGTGACGGCCGGTGAGCGCTCCGACCACGTCGTCGTGTGGGCGAGTGTGGATAAGTCCAAAGGTCGGGCGGCTATCAAGTCGTTCGTCGTTCCGAAGTCAGCCGACGGCTTCACAGTGGAACGCTTGGAGCACAAGTTAGGTATTAAGGCGTCGGACACTGCGGTATTGCGCCTGGATAATGTGCGCGTACCGAAGGAAAACCTGTTGGGTTCGCCAGAGGTGAGCACGAAGAAGGGCTTTGCCGGTGCAATGGCGACGTTCGATAACACGCGCCCGCTGGTGGCGGCGATGGCTATCGGGTGTGCTCGTGGCGCGTTGGAAAAGCTCCGCGAGGTGCTGGAAGATGCTGGTGAGGTCATTGATTATGACAAGCCCAAGTATGCTCAGTCAGCCGCGGTCGCGGAATACCTCGATTTGGAGAGCGACTGGGAATCCGCGTACTTGTTGACGTTGCGTGCGGCGTGGATGGCGGATAATAAGAAGCCCAACACCAAGGAAGCGTCGATTGCGAAGGCGAAGGCGGGGCGTGTCGGCACGCATATCACCCTCAAGGCTGTGGAACTGGCTGGACCGTGGGGCTACTCTGAACGCGAGCTTCTGGAAAAGTGGGCGCGCGATTCTAAGATCCTGGACATCTTCGAGGGAACGCAGCAGATCCAGCAGTTGGTTGTTGCTCGCCGTGAGCTGGGGCTGAGCTCTAAAGAACTGAAGTAGCGGGTTGAAGTCGACGGGCAACGTCATACCCAAACCACGCTAGGGCCTTCTTGACAGTGGGCGCGGGGGACGCCCACTCAGGAACAGTACGAGGTATGTTCCATTGGCCGGCTAGTCTTAAAATCACGGGACAGTCCAGTGAGGGGACTAGCTAAAAAAGGGGGGTGCGGGACAAATGGCCACAATTCAACCAGTTGTCTTCCGTTGCTACGAAAACCAGGATCCGCAGTGGGAAGCCTATGGAGTTAGCTAGTCCGCGTACGGTTCGGGTAACACTCTCGTCGAAGCGCGTAATGATGTGAAATCCGCTCTTGCGCTGCTACGCGACGTCTCACAAGATTCGATTGAGCTTGAAGAGTTTCACGAACGCTGTGTGCGTGCGGCTGACGACGCATATCCAGACATATGGGTACGCACGCGACAAGACCGCAATGGAAACAAGATGCTAACCCGTCGCCATATCGTTGATGCAGTTAAAAATGAACTAATCACGCATCCCGAGTATGTTCATACTTTCGATAATGGGTACGCCTCAACAGGGGATATTATCGCTGTTGTCGCACTCCCGGACAATATGCTCAGCGATGTTCTCAATCAGATTGGCACCGTGGACCGCGTCTACCTCTGTATGCCAGTTGGAGACAATATTCAATGGCAGACGGTTTTCACAACAGAAGCAGGAGATAAGCCGATGGGCGCGACGCCAATTGCAAACCTTCCACTCAGGGATTCAGCGACTGTTGCCGATTTTATGAAGGCTACCGGCGCTATGACAGATCGCGCAGCGAATTACCTAGTAGCCGCGTAACAACCCTCGGACTAGTTTCTTCGACGCACCTCCTCACGGTCACGGAGAAGGGCGTCCTCATACTTAGTTGGTCACCGTGTTTATGGTGAGTGGCTCAGCGTGAGACTTGTTTGTGTTAGTGGGGTTGTTGGTGTGTATGACGACCGCCCTGTCACATCTGCAGACACGTTAGCTAGGGACGTTAAGTAGAGTATCCACTCATGATCTTCTTAGGTGCAGTTGTTGCTGCTCTTGCGGCCCTCCTCCACGTGTTCATCTTTTATTTAGAGTCGGTGGCGTGGACTCATTCTCGCGCGCGATCAGTATTCGGGATGAGTGAAGACGAAGCAGTATCCACAAAAGAACTAGCGTTTAACCAGGGTTTTTATAACCTCTTTCTCGCCCTCGAGGTGTTCGTGGCCCTCGGTTTCTTGGTCGCCGGAGCGACGGCCGTCGGCGGTGCTTTAGCCCTCGCAGGGGTGGGGTCGATGCTCGCAGCGGCGCTTGTGTTGTGGGTGTGGTCGCCCGACAATCGCAGTGCAGCCGTCAAGCAGGGGTCACTCCCTCTGCTGGCCGTCATTCTCATCACTATCGGACTCTGCGCGTAGCAAAAGTGCTGTAGCACTGCAGGTAACTCGTGAGCGCTGCGGAAAACTAGAGCGCCTACGTCGTACCCGTAATTTTCACCCGGAAAATCCCATAAAGAAGCCAGAAAAATCCATAAAGAACCCGGAAGCGAGAATAAGCGGGTTCGTTATACTGTCGGCATGGCTTCTTCGCTTGATGGACGTTTGTACCGCTCGGAGATCATCGAGGATCTCACCCGTCGTGTCGCAGCGTTAAAAGATGCTGGTTACCAGCCGGGTTTAGGCACAGTACTGGTTGGTGATGATCCCGGCAGCCAAGCGTACGTCCGCATGAAGCACAAGGACTGCGAGCAGATCGGCATCCGTTCCATTCGTAAGGACCTCCCGTCGGATATTTCCCAGGAGGACCTATCGGCTGTTATCGATGAGCTCAATGCCGACGACACCTGCACCGGCTATATTGTGCAGCTCCCGTTGCCGAAGCATCTGGATGAGAACGTCGTGTTGGAGCAGATTGACCCGGAGAAAGACGCCGATGGCCTGCATCCGGTGAACTTAGGGAAGCTGGTGCTGAATGAGCCGGCCCCGCTGCCCTGTACACCCAATGGCTGCATTCATTTGTTACGACGTTTCGGTGTGGAACTCAATGGCGCGAAAGTCGTCATCATCGGCAGGGGGATTACGGTCGGCCGACCGCTCGGGTTGATGTTGACCCGTCGAAGTGAGAACAGCACGGTGACCCTGTGCCACACGGGGACAAAGGATGTGGCGGCCGAGACTCGCGCGGCCGACGTCGTTATTGCCGCAGCCGGTAAACCACACATGCTCACCGCTGACATGATTAAGCCCGGTGCGGCCGTCTTGGATGTGGGTGTTTCTCGTGTCGACGGCAAGCTGACGGGCGACGTCGCGCCCGATGTGTGGGACAAAGCAGCGTGGGTGAGCCCGAACCCCGGGGGCGTCGGGCCCATGACGCGTTCATTCCTGATGGCGAACGTGGTGGAACGCGGTGAGCGTTTGGCGGGGATAGCTAAATGAGCGGCGCAGGGAAGACACCCATTCCCGACGCATACGTGAAGTGGGGGGACCATCTGCGGGGGACCACGTCACAGAAGTCGATGCTGTCGAACCCACACGACGGGGATTTCGTCTCTCGCATCCCGTTGATGTACCAGCGTATCGCGGTGGCCCTATTTGTGGTCGGAATGTCTGTTGCCGCGCTCTTTGTCGCGTTCGAGCACTGGCGTCGGGGGTCGTTCGTGATGGGGGCCAGCATGGTGTGGCTGGCCATCGCCCGGGCGACGTGCGATTCGGAAACGCTCGGCGTTCTCTCCGTCCGCTCTCGTCGCTTTGATGTTGCGTTTTGTTTCGGAGTGGGCCTGGTGGTGCTGTACTTAGCCGTGTCGATGGACGCGATGGCCGGGTAGGCCGGCCAGGTCATCTAGACCCGCCGTGCCCGTTGACCTCGCACCGTCTATTTCGGCGCGATCGTGATCCGCACGTTCTTGTCGTGCGCCGTGACATGCACTGTCGTGCCGTCCTTGGCGACCTCCGCCGTTCCACCTTCAACATTGATGCTGAACCCATTGGGGTAGTTCACGGTAGGAACGACGATCTCGCTGGTGATGTCGCTATCGAACGTTCCCTTGCCGTCCACGCGGTCCGTCGTCCAGCTGGCGGTATAGGTTTTTGCCTTCGGATCCCAGTTTGTCGACGTCGGAGTTCCCGCAGCAGCACGCAGGTGCGGCGCCGCAACAATGGCGAGCTTGTCCTTGTTGACAGCGTCGGCAGTGACGGGTCCACCAACGGTGGGATCAGCGACGATGCCTTGTTCTTTCTGGTTCTGGGTGGTCGGATCGTCACATCCGCAGTAGGACCAGTATTGCCATCCGGTGAGGTGCTGGCGGGCCAGGTTCGTGACGCCGAGCAGAGTGTCAGCGTCGTCGGTCGCGCCGAATTCGGAGAGCAGCGTTGCCGAATTGTTAGCCGCGGATACGTTGTCGGCATTGTTGAAGGTGATGCCGTCGGGGATGGTGCATCCCGTGTAGGTGCCAGCGATGGCATTGGTGGGGCAGTACACGTGCCAGCTGAGCGCGGTTCCCGCAGATGCCGGGACTCGCGGCGCGGTCGGCCGAGTGTTGAACCCCATATTCCACATGGAGTACGGCTCGTAGTGAACGATTGCCTGGGGGTCCACCGAGGTGATGGAATCGGCGGCCTTTTGGTGCAACGCGTCGAGGTGCTGGGTGGCCGCCCCACAATCACCGAGGGCGAGGTAGCATAAGGGGTACGCGCTGCCGGGCCACGGCTCATTCATAATGTCGTACCCCATCATGCCTGGTAGTGAGCCCATTTTTTCAGCGACGTGCTTCCACATGGCGGCGTAGCGGTCTTGCAGGCCAACGCCCCCGGGGCCGGGCTTGTTCGTCAAAAAGTTGTCATAGGCGCGGATCAGGCCGATATTGACCGCTTGGTTAGTCGGGAAGCCGACTTTCAGAAGGCTCGGCAGGCCGTCGTCGATAACCGCCCAGTCAGGGGCGAATTCGCCTTCGAACTTCTCGTTGTACATGTCCTGGTGGGCGTCGATCAGCGTCATGATGCCGCGTTTGCCCAGCATCTTGACGGTGTTCGCGATGGAGTCTAGGTATGCGTCGTCGTACTGTCCCGGTTCGGGCTCGACAGCTTTCCAAATGATGCCCAGGCGGACGGAGTCAAAACCTTCCTTGGCAAGCCAGTCGGCGTCGTCCTCGTTGAAGCCACCGGCTTCGGCGGTGTACGGCGGGTGTTTGTACACCATGTTGACGCCTTGGGTGAGGACCGCGCGGCCGCTGCCGTCGGTGTACCATTTTCCACTTTGCCCGATGTGCCCTCGTGCGGTGATGGAGGCCGGTTCCTGTTGGCTTCCGGCGAGTGCTGTGCGTGGTATCAGAGTCATTGCCGACGCCACCAGCACGGCGGCTGCGACGATGGCGAAGAGTGCGCGACTATGTGTTGCCGCCAACCCGCGGGTACGTGTTGCAAACGATGCGCGGTGTGGCGCGGGGGAGCTGCTCGGGCGGGGGAGTGCGCCCGGGGAATGAGTTTTCATAGTTGTTATCGTACTGTGCGCGTGTATGTTTCGGTGCACCAGAATGTGGGTAGTGGAAGGGCTCGCGAGCGGGCGTTAGGGTAGGGGCGTTGTGCTTAGGTGGTCGGCCCGCGAGCACGTCGCTTCATCGATGAGGAGGTTAAAGGAAGAATGGCAGGGGTTTCACACGTTTCAGGTGCTTCACGTGGTTCAGCGGTTTCCCGTGGTGACGAGGATGTGACGATCCGGCGAGCTCAGGAGGAGGATAGGGATTTCCTGATCCGCATGAATCACTTGACGGAGACGTGGGGCGATGAGGACGCTGCCCAGGAGCAGGACTTTTCCGAATCCGACCGTCACTACGTCGGCAAGTGGACCCCTGACCAGGGCGGAGTGATTGCGGTTCAGGCTGGTGAGCCGATTGGTGCGGCGTGGTTGCGTACGTTTACCGCGGAGGATCCGGGGACCGGTTTCGTGGAGGAGAAGTATCCGGAGGTGGCGATTGCATTGGCGCCAGGCCACACGGGTGGGGGTCTCGGCCGTCGTTTATTGACGGCGGCTCTGGATCAGGCGCGGGATGATGGGCGCCCGGGAGTGAGTTTGTGTGTAGAGAAGGGCAATGACCGTGCCCAGGCCTTGTATGAGAAACTTGGTTTCCGCTACCTGACGACGAGGGAGTCTGAGGGTAGTACATACAAGGTGATGGTTCACACCTATGAATGATTGATGAATGATCGGAGCAAAACTCTATGAAATCCATGGTCACTGATTATTTGGACGAGGTTCTCGAGGACGTTCGCCCAGGTGATCGGGGTGCTCCCGCGAGCTACATTCCGGAACTAGCCAATGTTGATCCCGAGAGATTCGGTGTCAGCTTAGCGACGATCGACGGCAAAGTGTACGGCTCCGGCGATACGGAGACTGAGTTCACCATTCAGTCGATCGCGAAGCCATTTGTGTATGCGCTTGCCCTGGAAGACCGTGGTTTTCGCGATGTCTTGAAGCGTGTCAGCGTGGAACCGTCCGGTGAGGCTTTCAACGAGGTGTCCCTGGACGAGGAAGGTCGCCCGCTCAACCCCATGATTAATGCTGGCGCGCTGACGACGCATTCCTTGGTGGGCGGTGACGATTGGACCCAGGGTCAGCGCCTCCAGCGGATCATTGACGGGTTGTCGGCGTTTGCTGGCCGTCGGCTGCAGGTTGATGAGCGGGTGTGTGGCTCGGAGCTGGACCACGCCCACCGGAACTTGTCGATCGCCCACATGCTCCGCAGCTACGACATATTCCCCCAGGATCCGCGGGTGATCGTGGAGGGCTACACGCGGTCCTGCTCTCTTCTGGTATCGACGCGGGACCTGGCGATCATGGCCGCGACCTTGGCGAACAAGGGCATTAACCCGATCACCGGCGAGAAAGTGGTGTCGGGTCGCGTGGTCCGCCAGGTTCTGAGCGTCATGACGACGTGCGGCATGTATGACGCTGCGGGCGACTGGGTGACCCAGGTTGGCATCCCGGCTAAGTCGGGCGTCGCGGGTGGTTTGATCGGCGCGTTGCCTGGTCAGATTGGGGTGGCGACGTTCTCGCCTCGGCTGGACGAACATGGCAATAGTGTGCGCGGTGTGCGTCTTTTTGAGCGGATGTCTCGCGACATGGGGATCCACCTCATGGAGGTTCCTCCGTCGGTGCAGACGGTGATCCGCAACACGACGGTGCTGGTCCAGGACCTGACTGACGACGAAAAGGCGCAGGGAGTGAAGCCGCAGAAGATCAAGGTCTATTCGATCCAGGGGAGTTTGCGCTTCGCGGGTGCGGAGAAGATTGTCCGCGAGTTCTCAAGCACGACGATTAAAGAGCCGGCGGTGGCCCTGGACCTGACCGATGTTCATGCGTTGGATGGGGTCGCGCGGCGCATGATTCTGGAGGTGGCGCGACGGTTAACTCTGGACGGTAAGCGCGTATATCTGATCGACCCGGCGGATGTTATTCCGAAGCCCGATCCGGGTGATGGTGGGCAGGTCATTGTGGTCCAGGACCGCGCGGAGCTCAGGGCCCACCAGCCGGAGAAGCGTAAGAAGGGGAAGAAGGGGAAGGCCGCTAAGAAAGGGAAGAAGAAATAGCCGACGTTAGGTCTGTGCGGCTCGTTGTTGCGCGCCCTCCTCGTGCGGCTTCTTCTCCTCCCGTGGCGTGCCCTGATGAGCCCGGTGCCGCACACGCGAAACCCAGTGTTTCGTCGCAAATACGACCATGAATGTGCAGCCCTGCACGACGACGATCATTCCTCCGCTGGACACGTCGGTCCAGTAGCTGATCAGCAGACCGGTCATGGCAGTCACCCAACTGATGACCGGCGTCCAGATAAGCGTGCTGCGCATCCGGGCGAAGATGAGAAGGCTGATCGCGCCGGGTGTGATCAGCATGGCGACCACAAGGATCACGCCCACTGCCTGCATCGACGCCACAATGACGAGCGCGAGCATGGTGAGCATGAACCCGCGCATGAGTGTGGGATTGATGCCGAGCGACCGGGCGTTGATCGCGTCGAAACTCCAGAGAGTAATGTCCCGCCGTTTGATCAGCACAAGTGCCGACGCGAGTAGCGCGATGACGACAACTTGGATGAGGGCGGATTGCCGCACACCCAGGAGATTTCCGAAGAGAATGGAGTGTAGGTCGGTTGTCGACGGCGTCATGGAGATGAGTACCAGGCCGAATGCGAAAAATGTGGTGAAGACGATGCCGATGGCGGTGTCGTCCTTGAGGTTCGTTTTTCCGCGGATGGTCCCGATGAGGCCGACGGTGAGCAGTGCGGCGATCAGCGCGCCGATGGAGAACGGGATGCCCAGGATATAGGAGATGACGACGCCGGGGAGGACGGCGTGCGAGATCGCGTCGCCGAGGAGCGACCATCCGAGCAGGATTATCCAGGCGGAGAGAAGTCCGGTGCACAGTGCCGTCACAGACGTGACGATGACAGCGCGCTGCATAAAGCTATAGGTGAAGGGTTCGATAAACGCTGATGCAAGTGATGCGTGGATCGGTGCGCCAGGGAACGCGCCGGTTAACGCAAAGGGGTTCATTCTGCGTCGCCGTCCTTCCTCATGTCCTCCATGAGCGCGGTGCCCAACAGAACGCTGGGTGAGGCGGCGAAGAGGGTGTCATCTGGGGCCCCGTCGCTAATGATTGTTTTTTGTAGGACAACGATCCGATCCATCGAGCGGAGCGTACCGAGGTGGTGCGTCGAGAGCAGGATGAGGGCGCCACGATCGCGCCGGGCGGTCAGGACTCGGAACAGCACTTCTTCGGTGTCCTGATCAACGCCGGCGAAGGGCTCGTCCAAGATAAGAATGGGAGCCTGGGTGGCGAGTGCACGAGCGATGAAAACGCGCTTCTTCTGCCCTCCGGAGAGCTGCCGGATCGAGCGGGTGGCGTAGGCGGTCATTCCTACGCTGGCCAGGGCTTCGTCGGCAGTGGCTTTGTCGTCGCGAGTGGGGTGTCGGAATGCGGTGAGGACAACGTCACGCACGGTCATGGGGAAGTCCCAGTTCACGGCCTCTGTTTGCGGCATGTAGGTGATGCGTCCGTCGACGTTCATGGTGCCCGTGGTGGGGCGCAGTTGGCCGGTGATGGCGTTGAAAAGCGTGGATTTGCCCGCACCATTCGCCCCGATGATCGCGGTCATGGTTCCGGGGAAGAACGACGCAGTCACGTCGCGCAGTGCGGTCACTGGCTCTCCGGAGTTGTGCGTGTAGGTAACCCCGAGCTTATCGACGCTAACCAGGGGTTCTTGCGGTGTTCTGTCCTGCATTAGCTGGTGAGTCCTTTGCTGATGGTGTCGGCGTCGTACCGGATGAGATCCAAATACGTAGGGACGGGGCCATCTTGATCAGATAGTGAATCGACGTAGAGGATGCCACCGTCCTTTGCCCCGGTGGCGCGGACGATTTGTTCGCGGGGGCCGGAGTCAACGGTCGATTCGCAGAACACAGCGGGAACCTGGTGTTCGCGCACGAACTCTTCGGTGTCCTTCATGCGTTGAGGTGTGGCTTCGGTTTCTGCGTTGACGGGCCAGATGTAGTGCTCGGTGAGTCCCGCGTCTTTGGCCAGGTAGGAGAACGCCCCTTCGCAGGTCACAAGCGCACGTTTGTCCTTGGGGACGGTTTCGAGGTCGGCGCGGAGGTCGTTGCCAATGGTGTCCAGCTTGGCGGAGTATTTCTTCGCGTTGTCGTTGTAGTCGTCTTTGTGGTCGGGATCGATGTCCCCTAGGGCCTTCGCGATGGTACTTGCGTACTTTTTAACGTTGGTGGGGCTCATCCAGGCATGGGGGTTGTCTTCGCCGCTGGCTTCACCATCGGTGATCGGGAGGGGCTCAATCCCATCCGTGGCGACGACACGTTTGGCATCGGAATTGCTGGTGAGCTTGTCCAGCCAATGCTCTAGCCCGAGACCGTTGGCGATAATGAGATCTGCTTTTGCTGCCGATTTGAGGTCCGACGGTGTGGGGTCGTATCCGTGAATTTCGGTGCCCGGCTTGGTCAGCGAATTGACGTTGACGTGATCGCCGGCGACGTTCCGGGCAATGTCGGCCAAAACCGTGAACGTTGCTAAAACGTCTTTCTTCCCGTTGTCATCGTCGGAGAGTGCGCTACAGCCGCTGGCAGTGAGCCCGACGACGAGCGCGGCGGCGATGGCGGGCAGGATTTTTGCGTGTCGACGTGGGTGTTTGGATGCGGTGGATCGTGAGCGCGGATTATCCGTCGGGGAGGAGAGGCCGAGTGAGGGAGCCATGTGAATCCTTACGTTCGGTTGTTAGTTGTTCTTTTTTCGGTTGTCGGTTCTTGGGGATTAGGGACGTCGTGGATATGTCCGTTTATCAGGGAATTAGTGTGAGTTACAGCCCGAATATACCAACCCCCTGAATAAAAAATTCATCACGTTCATTATAAAAGTTCAATGTAATGTATTTTCAAACTGGGGGAACCTTATGTCCACCCCGCCGAGCGTGTCAAGGGCCTTGGTTCGGTGGCCCTAGTTTGATAGCTCCGTGTGACAGCCCCTAGCTTGATGTGCTGGTCACCTAATACGATGAGGGCATGCACGTTTCTGATTTGCCGGACCGCACCCAGGACTATCTGAAGGTGATTTATGACCTGGGCGAGTGGAACGCGGGCCCGGTCACGTCGACGCGGATCGGCGAAGTCCTAGGGCAGAAAGCGTCGACGGTGTCAGAGGCGTTGAAGCGGCTGGTGCAGCAGGGGCTCATCGTTCATGAGGCGTATAAGCCCATCGAGCTCTCCTCAACCGGGCGACCGTTGGCTTTGCAAATGGTCCGTCGGCACCGCTTGTTGGAGATGTACCTGTGCGAGTGTGTCGGCTATAGCTGGGATGAAGTCCACGATGAGGCCGAGCACCTTGAGCATGCCGTGTCGGACACGTTTGTCGAGCGCATCGCGGCTCTCATGGGCAATCCCACGCGCGATCCGCATGGCGATCCCATCCCGGACAAGGAGGGGAACGTCGCCGAAACCGATCCTGGCTTGCCGCTGGATACTGCGCAGGAAGGTGACGTGGTGCGGATTGTGCGCATTGCTGACCGTGACTCGGGTCTTTTGCGTTATTTAGCGACGAAGGGAATCGTGCCGGGGGTTAATGTTGCTGTTTTGCCACGCCCTTACGGCGGGATGATGAACATTCAGCTGGTGGCAAAAAGAGAGGGCGCTTCTGACGCTCCCGACGTCAAAGACCACGCGGTGACCACCCCTGCGCCATCGGGTACCGAGAACGGGGTTGGTATAGCAAGCATTAGCGCAGCGTCGGCAAGGGATATCAGGGTCAAATAGGTGACGAGGTGCATCCCCCGTCGGCAAGCATTCTTTCGGGGGTACAGGAAAATCAGTTAATTGTTACTTGATCGTTACGTAGTCCTTATAATCGCAGCTTGAAGCTTTGTAGCATTAGGTTGGGGGCTGCAGAGTGGTAGCAAAAATGTCCCTTTTTGTCGCGATATAGTAGCGGAGCTGAGATAAGCCAACTAGTGTGAATTGTGTTCGGGATGCGAAAGCGTTCAGGCAACCTAACGTAGATTGACGTGCTACTCTCTGAGGGCGCTCCCATTGCGGTTTCGGTTTTTGTAGCACGCCCACTGCGTTGTTTTAACAGTTTTTTTAGATATATTGCGTAACTATCAGTAAAGGAGATTTACGTGGCTGATCAGAAGTTCATTTAGGCCGTGCTCGAGTCCACCGCTTTCGACAAGAATGGCGACAAGGTTGGCAAAGTTGGCCAGCTTTTCGTCGACAGCAATAGCGGTGAGCCGACGTTCGTAGCCGTGAACACCGGACTGTTTGGTCGTAATAGCTCCCTCGTCCCGCTGGCTGGCGCCAAGCTGAACAACGAGGAACTCCATGTTGCTCACACCAAGGATGAGATCTCGGACGCTCCGAACATCTCGGACACCGACGAAGGTCTGGAGCCCGAGGAAGAAGAGCGCCTGTACAAGCACTACGGCTTGACGACGCAGGACTCCGCTCAGACTCAGACCTCTGACCGCGGAAACGCTGCTCAGGCTGGTACCGCTGCTGGCACCGGCGCTGCCGCTGGAACCGCTGCTGGTACGACGGGTCGTCGTGAGGAAACTGCGAAGACCTCCGCTGAGACCAAGAAGACCTCCGCTGACACTGGCAAGAAGCCTGTTACCTCCGACGACGGCTCCGTGATCCGTTCCGAAGAGCAGCTCAACGTTAACAAGGAGAAGGTGGCCTCCGGTCGCGCTCGCCTGCGCAAGTACGTCGTCGAGGACACCGAAACCGTCGAGGTTCCGGTAAGCCGCGAAGAGGTTAAGGTCGAGCGCGAGAAGCTCTCGCCTGAGGAAGCCAAGAAGCTGGGCAACACCCGCATTGGCGAAGAGAACGCCGACGTTGTGCTTCACGAGGAACAGGTCAACGTTGACAAAGAGACCGTACCGGTGGAGAAGGTCAACCTGAACAAGGAGACCGTCACCGATAAGCAGAAGGTTTCCGAGGACCTCAAGAAGGAACGCGTCGAGTTCCAGGACGAGACCAAGGATGGCAAGAAGTAGTCCAAGTGGGCTATTAGTCCGCGAGCTATGAGCCCGTGATGTCATGAGTTCACGGCGCTCGGAGGATTAGTTCTCCTTCATAGTTAGGCAAACGGCGTGTTTACCAGCCTGGTAGGCGCGCCTTTTGTTGTGCCTGAGGGGCTTTAACTCTGCTTTGCGATGGTGTTTGGGGTTCGGGGTCGCGCGTGGCTGCCGTGAAGCTCCCATATGGCCCGTGCGCGGGGGGCTTCTGATCTGCGTGTGTGGCTTCTGCGCGGAGTTTGTGGGGCTTGTGCACGCGCGTTGGAAAACTGCGGGGGCATATAGGGGGCGGTTGTGAAAACTGTGGGGGGATGGCCAAATTTTTGGCGATTTTTCGCCCATATACCCCCCACTTTTATTTGGGGCGCATATCCCCCCGCAGTTTTCGAGCTCAGGCGCAGAAACCTCTAGACATTCCTCGCCAACTTGTCTCGATCACCGTTCCCCGCAGACCGTCGCGATTCACATCACGGTTTCCCATGGTCCTCGTCATCGCGAATCTCACCGCGGCCCCCGTCGTCGGCAATCTTGTTTAGGAACTTTTCAACGATCCGCCGGGTCTGCAGCGTCTCGGTGAGGAAGCCGTCGTGCCCGGTCGGCGTCGTGATTTTTGACAGCCCAATGAAGTTACCAAGGTTGCGCGACAGGTGTTCCTGCTGGTGAAACGGGTAAAGGATGTCGGAGTCGACGCCGACAACCATGATCGGGACGGTGCATTCGCCGAGGACGGCGTTCATGCCGCCGCGCCCGCGTCCGATGTCGTGGCGGTTGAGCGCGTCGGTGAGGATCACGTAGCTTCCGGCGTCGAACCGCGCGGCAAGCTTGGAAGCCTGCGAATCCAGGTAGCTTTCGATGGAAAAGCGCTGGTCACGGGATCGGTAGGGGCCGTACGGGTCTTCATTGCGTTGTGGGTCGGCGCCGAATCGCTCGTCGAGCTCGAGCTCACCCCGATAAGTTAGGTGTGCAATGCGACGCGCCTGGCCGATTCCGTGAGTGGGCGCGCGCCCGGTGCCGTAATAGTCGCCGCCCTGCCAATCGGGGTCGGCCTCGATGAACCGGATTTGCGCAGACTGAATGCCGATTTGCCACGCGCTCGCTCGGGCGGAAACCGCGATAACCAGTGCCGACGCGACCACGTCGGGGAACATGATGCACCATTCCAGGGCCCGCGCCCCGCCCATCGATGCGCCGACGACGGCGTGAAGCCGCCGGATGCCGAGTTGTTCCAGCGCGCAGTGTTCGGCGTCGACCATGTCCCGCATGGATAGGGCCGGGAAGCGCGACCCCCACGGTGCTCCATCAGGACTTATCGACGACGGGCCCGTGCTGCCATTGCAGCCTCCCAGGACATTCGTGCAAAGGATGAGGTAGCGGTCTGTGTCGAAGCCGAGGCCTGGGCCGATGAGCCCTTGCCACCATTCGGCGGCGTTGCCATCGCCCGTGAGAGCATGCTCGATGAGGATTATCGGGCGGTCGAGAGGGTTTGGGAGAGGGGTGGCGTCTGGCGTTAGATCGGGCGCGTCGGCTGCATCGCTGGTGTCGGGCGCGACGTCGCCTGGTGCTATGTCCGGTGTGGCGTTGGTCGGGGTTGTGTAAAAAGCGTAGATGCGGAGTGACGCACCAGGTAGTGGCACACCAGCCTCCGTCACCCATGGGTCGTCGGCCGGTGAGAAAGGCACGTCGACGTACTGCCCATTGGGCGGAAGCTCTACCTGTTCGGCCACGGCCGACACCTCCTTATTGTTTGGCGCGCCCCACCCCGCACAACACACGGGTGTACGAAACACAACCAAAGGGCCGGCCATCGTTGCGCGGCCAGCCCTTCGTCGGCAAGAAGATTAACCTCAAAGAAAATTAGCCTAGAAGATTAAACCTGCTCAAAGGCCTGTTTGAGGTCGTTGATGATGTCGTCGATGTCCTCGATGCCGACGGAGAGTCGGATGGTCGACTCGTTGATTCCCGCGGCACGCAGCGCCGGCTCATCGGACTGGGAATGCGTGGTCGAGGCCGGGTGGACAACCAGCGACCGCACGTCGCCCACATTGGCCAGGTCCGAGTGCAGCTTCAAGGCATCGATGAACTTCCACGCCGTGTCGCGCCCGCCATCGATGTCGAATGAGAACACCGAGCCCGGGTATTTCAGCCCCAGCTTCTCCTTGACCGAATACCATGGCGAACTCTTCAGCCCAGGGAAGTTAACCTTCGTGACCTTCGGATTACTTTCCAGATATTCAGCGACTTTTTGCGCATTTTCGTTATGTTTTGCGATGCGCAGAGATAAGGTATCCAACCCTTGGGCCGTGACCCACGCGTTAAACGGCGATGGCGTCGCACCCGTATCGCGGAGCAACCCCGCGCGAGCCTTCAACCCGAACGCCACATTCCCCAGGTCCGCGTACTTCAACCCGTGGTAGGCGGGGTCCGGCTCGACAAAATCGGGGAACAGCGGCTTGCCGTCGCGCTCGACCGTCCAATCGAACTTTCCGCCGTCGATCAGCACACCACCAAGCCCGGACCCGTTGCCGGTGTAAAACTTCGTCAACGACGCCACAACAACGTCGGCACCGAGCTCCAAAGGACGAACAGCAGCCGCCGTCGCCACAGTATTGTCGACAATCAACGGTACGGAATGCTTATGAGCAACCTCCGCGATCGCGGGAATGTCCAGGATATCGGCCTGCGGGTTGGCGAACGTCTCGCCATAAAACGCCACCGTGTTGTCCTTCGCGGCCGCGTCCCACGACTGCGGATCGTCCGGATCCTCCACGAACGTGACCTCAATCCCGAGCCGACGGAACGTGTGCGCCAACAGCGTCTCCGTGCCGCCGTACAAGCGCGGCGACGACACAATATGCGACCCTGACCTCGCGATATTCAGGAACGCCGCCGTCTCCGCCGCCTGGCCGGATGCGAAGAGGACCGCATGCGTTCCACCCTCAAGCGAAGCCAACCTATTTTCGACGGCGGCCACCGTCGGATTTGTCAGGCGCGAGTAAATCGGGCCCTCGTCCTCCAGGCCGAAGCGCTGTTTGGCGTGCTCGGCCGAGTCGAAAACGTATGAGGACGTGAGGTAAATGGGGAGGTTTCGTGAGCTTGTCTCACTATCGACGGGCTGGCCGGCGTGGATGGCGCGGGTCTCAAAGCCCCACTGGTCGGCGTTGCTGTTGTCGTACTTGGTTGTCATGGTGTTTCCTCGTGATTCGTTGTGTTGGTTTTGTGTGGTGGTTTTGTTGCCGCCGAGCTTGTGTGGCCGTCGGTTCTCGGGGCGTTTGCCCCAAACGTTTTCCTGCCTTCCGAGGCGGCGTAACCGCTTGTAGAAAACGGTGCGGTCTTGCCCGGCGGTGAGCTCTTTCGAACTCGTAAAACGAGATTAATGTACCGCTCGGTCTAGTGCAAACCGCTCTGTCTATTTTGCGCATATACACTCAGGTGAGAGCTATGAAAAAATCTAGACCAAGCGGTATGTAGATTGTGTGCTGTACGACGTTCTCCTTCATGTTCAGTGGGATGGGAATCTTACGTTGGTGACGCTCACGCGTTGACCGATTCGGCTAGCGAGATGTTGTCGCGCAGGCTTTGCGCCCGCGCGCTGGAAAACTGTGTGGGTATATCAGGGTCGGTTGTGAAAACTGTACGGGTGTCGCTATTTCGTCGACGAGGCGGACACGTTTGTGGTTCGGGCCGAGCGCAGGCGGGTGAGGACTCCGCTCGAGGTGTCGTCGGTGGGTTTTGATGCGTCGGCGGGTCGTGGTTTGGCAGTCAGTCCATCGGCGCGCTTTGATCCTGCGTCAATCGAGACAGTTCTTTTCGACGACGTCACACCGGGCCTGCGCCTGCTGACTCTGGAGCTCACGCTGGTGACCGCGGTGGCATCGTCATTCCGCGGGGCTGTGTGGTGGCCGACCCCGCCCATTCCCGGCCTGCCACTGGGGATCGTGAGAGCGGTTCAGGTTGCCGACGTTGCTGGGGTCTGTTCGGGCGGGGGTCAACCGGAGGTCCGTGGGCGCGGTGTATCTGTGACATGGCAGCGAACACCAAGATGCAAACCGGGGAACGCCATATTCGCTATCCGTGATGCGAGAGCCATCCACCCCCGTTTGGGCTCGGAATCAAATATCTCTTCCCGCTAGCTGTGGGGAGCGGCTATTCTTGGTTGCAGAGCGAGTTCCCGCTGGCAAGGCAGTGAAATAAGATGGTACCCCGCTAAGAAAAGGGGTCGATGAAGTGGCCTTATGTCGGCGGGAACTTGTTTATGATGCCACCCTCGCGACCCGAGGGATCGAGGCATCCGCCCCGAAGATAGTGGGGCGTCGGCCCCTCCAACCGTGGGGCTGTAATAAACACCCTGCTACAAAGTGGGGTAATAACCCGTCGTTGAGGTAGATCATCCTCGACGTGTCTCAAGTGAACATTCGCTCGAGGCAAAGGTAGCCTGATGACACTCACGCAAGTGATCAGTAACTGATTAGTAATGCGAGGGTGCGCGAATGGATTGTCGGCACTCGGGGGAGAGCTTCCGCATCGAGGGGGAATAAGCCAGGTCAACGCGCTGCCCACCCATGCAGCATGTTGTTACACCGATGACAGATCGAGGTTTACAGTGTCCGAGCAACCCGCATCCCGGCCCTCCGACAATCAGGGCAACGAACCAACTGATCAACACAACGAGGTATCGCCGACGGTGGCCTCATCGGAATCCGCCGACCACTACACTTCGTCGTCCGAAGCCTGGGACGTCCCGGTAGCCGCGCCGGGGTCGTCGTCGGAAAGAATCGGGGTCGTCATGACCTCGACGGACATCATTACGTCGGCGGAAACGCACTCGCAGCGAGCGAAGAGTGCGCAGAGTTTTCGTGAGGAAACCGATCTGCTGGGCACTCTGCAGGTCCCTGCCGACGCCTACTACGGTGTGCACACGCTGCGCGCGGTCGACAATTTCCAGATTTCGCGGACGAACATCAACCACGTTCCGGAGCTCATTCGCGGCATGGTGATGGTCAAGAAAGCCGCCGCCATCGCGAACCGTGAAGTCCATGCTCTGCCAGCCAAAAAGGCAGAGGCAATTATTTGGGCTTGCGACCAGATTCTCGACAAACACCGCGGGATGGATCAGTTTCCTATCGACGTGTTCCAGGGCGGCGCGGGCACGTCCGTGAATATGAACACGAATGAGGTTATTGCGAATTTCGCGCTCGAATATTTGGGGGAGCCGAAGGGCAATTACGACGTTATTAATCCAAACGACGACGTCAATATGTCCCAATCGACGAATGACGCTTACCCAACCGGTTTCCGTTTAGGTTTACACTTCGCGATTGAACAATTGGCTAACCATGTCGACGCCCTGGAACGCGCATTCCTGGCCAAAGGAAATGAATTCAACGACGTCATGAAAATGGGGCGGACGCAATTGCAAGATGCCGTCCCCATGTCATTAGGACAAGAATTCCGCGCGTTTGGAAACAACTTGGCTGAAGAGCGCAGTCAGCTGGAACGTGCCCAGAGCCAGTTGCGTGAAATGAACATGGGCGCGACGGCCATCGGCACCGGCCTGAACACCCCTGCGGGGTATCAAGCAGCGGTGATCCGCGCACTAAGCACTGTGTCCGGTCTGGATATTAAGCCTGCACGTGACCTCATCGAGGCGACCAGCGACACGGGCGCGTATGTCAATGCACATTCGGCCGTCAAACGTCTGGCAATGAAACTATCGAAGATTTGCAATGATTTGCGTCTTCTATCGTCGGGGCCGCGCGCAGGATTAAACGAAATTAATCTCCCAGAACGCCAGGCGGGTTCGTCGATTATGCCGGCGAAGGTTAACCCGGTTATTCCGGAAGTCGTTAATCAAATTTGTTTCAAAGTCTTTGGAAACGACGTCACCGTCGCGATGGCTGCGGAAGCCGGACAATTGCAGTTGAACGTGATGGAACCGGTGATCGCGCAATGTGCGTTCGAATCCGTGCGGTTCCTCGTGCGAGCCTGCACGACGCTGCGCACCCGCTGCGTCATCGGAATCACCGCTAACGACGACGTTTGCCGCCGGTACGTCGACAATTCGATCGGAATTATCACCTATTTGAACCCGCTGATCGGCCACCACTGGGGCGATGTGATTGGTAAAGAAGCGGCTCGGACGGGCCGATCCGTGCGCGACCTCGTCCTGGAGAAAGGGCTGCTGGATAAGGACACCCTTGACGACGTCCTCAGCCATCACAACCTACTGAACCCCAGCTTCCACGGAAAGCTGTACAACGGGGACGAGGAAGACTGACAGTGCGCTCGACATAGGTGCGCCAAAAACTGGGAACGCGCTGAAGACTGGAGATACGCTGAAGGCGGGGGCCGCGGACTTGCCGCCACCCCCGCCCTACTCACCGAAACCTACCGGCGCGGATTGCCGCCTAACCCCTACTGGTGCAAATCGTCAATGATCGTGTTGAACGTCTTCGACGGCCGCATCACAGCGTTCACCTTGTCATCCGACGGCCAGTAGTAGCCGCCCAAGTCGACCTCAGAGCCCTGCACAGAGAGCAGCTCCTCCGCGATCTGATCCTTCTTCTCGTCGAGAGCGTCGGCAATCGGCTTGAATGCAGCAGCCAAATCGGCATCGTCGGTCTGCTGAGCCAACGCCTTCGCCCACCCCAACGCGAGGTAGAAGTGCGAGCCGCGGTTATCGATCTCGTTAACCTTACGCGACGGAGAATGCCCCTCTTCCAGCACACTCTCGGTGGCCTTATCCAACGCATCGGCAAGAATCCCGGCGCGATCGTTCCCGTCCTTACGGGCGAAGAAGCGGAACGACTCCGCCAGGGCAAGGAACTCACCCAGCGAATCCCAACGGAGGTGGTTTTCCTCCTGCAGCTGCTGCACGTGCTTCGGTGCGGATCCGCCTGCACCGGTCTCGAAGAGCCCGCCACCAGCGATCAGCGGAACCACAGACAGCATCTTTGCCGACGTGCCCAGCTCCATGATGGGGAAGAGGTCGGTCAGGTAATCACGCAGCACGTTGCCGGTGACCGAGATGGTGTCCTCGCCCTTGCGGATGCGGTCGATCGAGTACTTCGTGGCGGCCACGGGATCCATGATCTGGATGTCCAGGCCGTCGGTGTCCTCGTCCTTCAGGTATTCCTCGACCTTGGCACGCACGTTGTTGTCGTGCGCGCGCTCCGGGTCGAGCCAGAACACGGCCGGCATCCCCGACAGGCGTGCGCGCTCAACAGCCAGGCCGACCCAGTTGCGCACCGGGATGTCCTTCGTCTGGCAGGCGCGCCAAATATCATTAGCCTCGACGTCGTGCTCCATCAGCACGGTGCCGGACTTGTCGACGACCTGCACTTTGCCATCAGTTGGCATCACGAATGTTTTGTCGTGCGAACCGTACTCTTCCGCCTTCTGAGCCATCAGGCCGACGTTCGGCACGGTGCCCATGGTTGTCGGATCGAACGCGCCATTCTCACGGCAATCGTCAATAACCGCCTGGTAAACACCGGCATAGGACGAATCTGGGATGACTGCCAAGGTGTCTTGTTCTTTATCATCGGCGTTCCACATGTGGCCCGAGGTGCGGATCATCGCGGGCATGGAAGCATCGATAATGACGTCCGATGGGACGTGAAGGTTCGTGATGCCCTTGTGAGAGTTCACCATCGCCAAAGCAGCGTTGTTCTTGAGGGCCTGGTCAAACGCGTCCTTAATCTCGTCGCCGTTGTCCAGGTCCGACAGGCCTTCGAGGATGGCCCCTAACCCGTTTTCGCCATTGAGCCCGGCTGCCAGCAGTTCCTCGCCGTACTTGTCGAACACGTCGTGGAAGTAGGCGCGGACCACGTGACCGAAGATCACCGGATCCGACACCTTCATCATGGTTGCCTTCAGGTGGACGGAGAACAGCACGTCCTCTGCCTTCGCACGGCTGACCTGGGCGCGGAGGAACGTGTCCAGCGCCTTCGCGCTCAGTACGGTGCCGTCGACAATCTCGCCCTTCAGAACGGGGAGGGATTCCTTAAGAACGGTGGTTTCACCGTTCGGCGCGACCAGCTGAATCCGCAGTTCGTCGTCGTTCTCAAGAACCACCGACTGCTCGTTGTGCCGGAAATCATCCGACTCCATTGTCGACACATTGGTCTTTGAGTCTTTGCTCCATTCACCCATCGTGTGCGGGTGCTTGCGTGCGAAGTTCTTCACGGCCTTCGGCGCGCGACGGTCCGAGTTGCCCTCACGCAAAACGGGGTTAACCGCAGAGCCCTTGACCGAGTCGTAGCGGGCGCGAGCATCGCGTTCTTCGTCCGTCGACGGTTCCTCGGGGTAATCCGGGAGTTCGTATCCAGCGGCCTGAAGTTCCTTAATCGTCGCCTTCAACTGGGGTACCGACGCCGAAATGTTCGGCAGCTTCACAATATTTGCGTCCGGAGTCTTTGCCAGCGCACCCAGTTCGGCCAGCGCATCATTGACCCGCTGGTCCTCCGGCAGCACATCATTGAACGCCGCCAAGGTGCGCGCCGCCAATGAAATATCCCGGGTTTCGACGTCGACACCGGCGGTTGACGCAAACGCTTCCACCACTGGCTTCAACGAATACGTTGCCATCAAAGGCGCTTCATCGGTACGGGTGTAGATAATTGTTCCCATGGTGGGGCAAAACTCCCTTACTCGCTAAATATCGTTCAGGATTATGCGGGCTGTGCGTGCCGAGGCCGGTGTCCGGTTTAGAACGCCGCCGGCGGTGTGCAGATATAGCGTTTATCTGCGGATTCGGGCGTGCCGTCGTCACCTAGACAGGGCCTGGGTAGCAAAGCTATCAACATAGTGGATAGTTCCTTTTTCTAGAGTACGTGACGACGATACAAATGCGACTCTACGATGCGGAGCACCCCCACAGACGGGGCAGCGATACGCTCGTCGGGAAATAGGGAAGTGGCGGTTGGTCCCCGCAGCTGGGGCTGGAGAGGGGAACGCTACGGCGCTATTCCCCGCGCAAACGTATCGAGTAGCCAATTTGAAACGCCGGGTTCGAGTTTCTCCACCATCTCCGGGAGGGGTCTACTAAGAAGGCCAATCCCCATCTGTAATCGTGCTGTGGTGATCTCCGGGCGAACCAGTCCAGCGTTCTTAGCCCGATCCAAGATAGGCTCCACCTGGGAAAAAGCCTCTTTGCGGAGCGCTTTGATCCGGCCATGAAGCTCGGGAGACACATTGATGCTTTCGGCCATTTTTGCTGCCAGTGTGCCGATTTGTAAGCCGTAGTCGTCGGCAATGAAATCTGACCACGTGCCGGCCGGGTCTTCATCCCAGGACGGCGCATCAACATAGCGATTACATACCGACGTCAGCCGGGCCAACATTTCTTCGCCGACACCTATAAAGAGATCGTCGCGCGTGGGGAAGTGCCGGTAGAGAGTGGCGATTCCGACTCCAGCGTCCTGGGTGATGGATCGCAGTGAAATGTCTGGACCGTAGGTGGCAAAACCTTGCCACGCAGCGTCGATGATGGCGGCACGGCTGGCAGTCGCGTCTGCACGCACGATGTTTCTCCTAGTGGTGGGGTCTCAGTGAGTGAAACCGTTGATGAGGTCACATTCTGTCACGTCGGGCACGTTTGCACCAAAATAAACGAAGCGCTATGCTCCATTTGTATACGGAGCGGAATGTTCCGTTTATTTGGGCGAGGCCTACGGGTAGTACCTACTGGTCATGCCTACTAGTTAGCCACAGTCATCCACGTCAACGGCCACGTCGTACCGCGAAATACAAGCGGAAAACGATGACAGCCGCGTTGCACGGCAAAACACATTGGAAAAGGGGAGACCTTATGGCAAGTAACAGCGTTTCCACGGAGGTGACCACCCAGCGCAGCTCGGCCACCACACAGGCCACTGAACACGCCACTAACTCCACGAACGAGGCATCTAACACCGCCACCAACCAGGCGCCTAACAGCACGAAACAGGCGTCAGAAAACACGTCGAAAACCACTGAGCACACGTCGAGTGGAAAAGTAGTGGGCATTGTGCTCGGCCTCGCCGCCGTCGTCACACTCATGCTGCTGTCCTTCTTGGCGCCGGCAGTGAATTCCGGCGCGAAAGACCTACCGCTCGCCGTCAGCGGGCCAGATCAGGCGGTTACCCAGCTCACTCAAAACATGGAGCACAACCAGCCCGGGGTTTTCGAGATCAAGCATGTTGACGATGCCAAACAGGCCGTCCACGACCGCGAGGCCATCGGAGGCATCGCTCTGGGGCAGCCGACAGCCGGGCCGAACGGCACCCCTGTTCCCACCGCCGAAGTGATTACCGCGACGGGTGCCGGAACCACCTATCTCCAGGTCATGAATGGGGTCACCCAAGCGCTCACGACGCAAGGCGCCCAGGTCACCACGACAGATGTGGCTCCGCCAGCATCCGGCGACGAACACGGCACCGCCTTCGCCACCCTGGCTCTCCCGATGGCGTTCGGCGGCATGATCTCAGCGGTCATCTTGTCTACCCAGGTCCACGGAGGACGCGCACGTCGATTCCTCGCCTCCGGGGCATTCGCCATCATCGCTGGATTCATTTTGGCGGCTGTGATGCGCTTCGGCTTCGACGTCGTCGGCGGAAATTATTGGGAAGTGGCCGGAACGTTATCGCTGGCCGTCGCCGGGGTGTCGATGTTCGTCCTCGGCATGGAGTCTAAGTTCGGCTACGCGGGATTAGGCATCGGCGCTGTGGTTGTTATGTTCGTGTCGAACCCGCTATCCGGAATGCAAACAGGCCCCACATGGCTGCCTTCACCGTGGGGAGCGATTGGACAATTTCTCCCGCTAGGTGCGGCCGGTTCAGCGCTGCGATCCGTCGGATTCTTTGACGGCGCAGGGTGGGGCATCCACGGCCTCGTGCTCACCTGTTGGGCTTTGTTAGGAATAGCGCTCGCTGGGTGGTCTGCGTGGACGGCTTCGAGGCGGAGTCACTGATCGATCGCCAGGAATCCAGAACCGTAGCGGTGCCTCTTTGTTCTTCGAGATCCCGATCCGCGGGCCCGTGACATAAGGAACAATGTCGTCCTCAGCGCGGGCACGGCTCAGCCGTAGCTCCGGAGCTTCGGGATTGCCGACGTCGGTTTGTACCCCGCCATCATCGACGACGATGGGCATCCCGTCGAGATGAAGATCTAACCCCAGCGCGGATCCCACATTCCCCGGCCCGCGGGCGAGTCCATCGTCCTCGGGCCGGTCGCCTCGTCGGGATCTAACCACGTCATAACCACCAATCACGCGCCCGGCCCGCAGCAATAGTCCCGACGCGACGCCCTCGGGGCAACACACAACGTTGCCCGCACGATGAATGCCGTAGCTGGCATAAACGTAAAGGTGCAGCGGTGGGCCGAACATCGTCGCGCAGCGTGGCGTCGGCCCCCGAGAAGCATGTGACGCGGGATCGGCTTCCCCCAAGTACGCCTCGACCTCAGTAATCATCAGCGCGACCGGGCCGCGGCGAAGCGTCGACCCCAAGACGTACGGGGCGACAATGTCCGCGGGATGGGAAAACAAGCCCGGCGGAAACCCCACCGATAACACCTCCTCAGTTGCGGACCTCGTTGACTGTTTGCGCGTTGGCCGCTTACTCGTCGGCCTTGTGCGTACCGACCGCCTGCTCGTCAGCCTCGTGCTCATGGTCCGCGTCGTCGCCACCGTCGACAGGATTACACACCAACACCACGACCATCGCCACTATGACTACGGCGACTCCAGCGACGGGCACCGGCACCCAGGTGGACGCAACCGTCACGACCGCCCCAATCGGAATCACGGTCCGCACGATGCGCGGAGTCCCAGGGTACGCGACCGCCCAAATCGCGAGAATGAAAACAGCCACCGGCACAGTCACCGTCAGTGACACAGCGACATAGGAAAGCTCCGACGAGCCGGTTACATAGTCCACGAGCGCCTCGATCCCCGCTGAGAACGCGCCGGCAGAGGCGAAAATCAGGTAGTGTGCATAACCCCACCGGACAGACAACAGAATCGACGAGTTCGATAACCGCTCCGTATGCCGCGGATAAAAGTAGATCCACCAAATACCCGCGCTGATCACGATGGTCATGATCGACACATCGATCAGCTGGCCAATGTGCTCACCCTCATCAAGCGCCTCGATAATCGCATTGGCCGACCCCAGCAGCGACTCACCTAAAACAATGATGGTGAACAGGCCGTACCGTTCCGCAATGTGCTCCCGGTGCCACGGCGTCCCACCCGTGACCTCGGCGACCAGAGGAACCGACAATTCCACGAGGACGAAAACCACGAATATCCACAAGGGAATACGTCCCGACGTGACCACCGCCGCGATCACCCACAACACCTGCGCCGACAAAATACCGATGGCGTACGTCAACGCAGAACGGCCTTCCCGCCCCTTAGCGCGTGAAGCGCGAAGCCACTGGGCTCCCATGGCAACGCGCATAATGACATAGCCAATGGCCATGATGCTGAAATTACGGTCTTCAAACACGTCGCTGATCCCCGCGGTGAGAACCAGCACGCCCGCCATCTGCACGAACGTGCTTAAGCGGTAGAGCCAGTCGTCGCTATCGAAACTGGTGGCAAACCAGGTGAAGTTCATCCACGCCCACCAAATGGTGAAGAACACCATGAGATATAGGCCAATGCCCTTGCCCGCGTGGCCTTCGGTGAGGGCATGGTGCAACTGCACGCCAGCCGTCGATACGGCAACGACGAAGACCAGGTCGAAGAAGAGCTCCAGAACGGTCGCAGCGCGATGGGGTTGCTCAGGATCACGCGGGCGCATCGGGGTGAGGTAAAAGCGGGGGCGTCGAGTGTCCTGTGTTCGCACGTCAGATGAGCTCACTGGAGGTCCTTCTGTTAGTGAGGGGGCGGCCGCATTGGGGGCGTCGGGATGACAGCGTGATGAAGGCGCGAGGTCGTGCCTAAATGCAGAGTCAAGATTACCTGTCGGTCCCGACAAAACCGGACACGGCTTCCCTCACAGAGACGGACGACGTCGGTCGGGCCATACAGTCGGACAAAGCCGAGCCAGCCGACCCGTCGCGGCTGCAGCTGAGATACTTCGCCCAGGAGAGCTGAAATTACCCCGTCTCGAAGTTCGACAAAGTAAAACGAATCACACTCCGCACGGGAATGTAATGAATTGTGCAGGGGAAAATGCCCATTTCGCATTGCACGATGGCACACGTATGTGCAAATGTAGGCAACTCGAACGCGACCACAAGGAAACCTCCGGAGACATGACAATGTGTCGCTTCGCCCGTCAATTCCGTCAATTCCGCGTCCGCATAACCCCCTGATTTCGACCGAACTAATACCGACGCAAGACCGATAAATTCACGTTTACACCGATTTCATCGACACACGATCACGAGTACATGACGCACCGTCGTCAAGAGAAGAGAAAGTGTGATGCCTGTGGGGAGCTTTATCCGTAGAGCCGTCGACGTTTTTCGCGACTATATGGACGCAGACAACTACATCATTGCGCCACGCGCATTGACCGAGCCTGTTGCTACGGGAGATGCCCATGCGCCGGAGGGCATGGAGGCGTCCGACGAGCGTGAATCGGGGCGTGAATTTGGCGACGCGTCGGGGGCTCCTCAAGAGCCGTACGCAACGCTGGTCCACCAGTCGCTGAGTATCGACATTGATGACCACCCGCAGTTCCACGGTAACGGATACTCCCTTGACGACGCAGGTGACGACGAGCACGGCGCTGCCACGCACGGCACCGCAGAGGACAAAGCGGCCCGCAAGGCTGCGAAAGCGCAGCAGCGTCGCAATAACCGCGTCCGCCGCGCCCAGGCGCGCAAAGAGGTCGTGGCAAAGAGCACGCAGGCATCCAAGAAGGCCGTTGCAAAGAGCACGCAGGCGTCGAAGAAAGCAGTCGCGAAAACTGCCCACTCGTCGCGTGCCGCTGCAGCAAAGACGGCGCACACCTCCCGTGCCGTCGCGGCGAAAACCGCGCACACGTCCCGCGCCGCTGCTGTAAAAACTGGTCAGGCTTCACGCCACGCCTATAACAGCAGCAAGCAGGTCGTCGTCGAGCGCATGCCAGAGCGCAAACCGATCCCGCGACAAACCGAAATGGGATCACGACGTGCCCTTTTCGCTCTGGTTGCGCTCTCCATCGGAGGGTTCGGCATCGGCACCACCGAGTTCGTCTCCATGGGGTTGTTGAAGTACATCGGCGCCGACTATGGCATTTCCGACGGCGCCGCCGGACGTATCGTTACCGCTTACGCGATGGGCGTTGTCGTCGGCGCGCCGCTGATCACCGCGCTGACCGGCAAAATCCCCCGTCGAAGGCTCCTCCTCTTATTGATGGGGGCATTCACCGTCGGCAATGGTTTGAGTGTTTTCGCGCCGAACTATCCCTTCCTGATAGCAGCCCGGTTTATCGCCGGTATTCCGCATGGTGCTTTCTTCGGAGTGTCCTCGCTGGTTGCGGTGTCCCTGTCCAAACCTGGTAAGCGAGGCCAAGCAATCGCCATTGTGAACCTGGGGTTGCCTATCGCCACGTTGATTGGTGTTCCACTTGCACAGGCGATCGGCCAGTCCATGAGCTGGCATTATGCCTATGCCATGGTGTCCTTGATCGAGTTAGCCACCTTGGTCTCTATTTGGATCGCGTTGCCGCACATGACGCTCATGTTGACGACCAACCCGTTGACCGAGCTCAGCGCGCTCATTAAGCCGCAGGTTCTGCTCACCTTGCTCATGGGCACTGTCGGATTTGGTGGCATGTTCGCCGTCTACACCTACATATCGTGGACGATGACGGAAGTCGCTGGCCTGCCGGCAAGCCTCATGTGGATCGTGTTGATGTCCTACGGCGTCGGCATGATTATTGGCACCTGGTTCGGCGGAAAACTGGTGGACTACAACCCGGAGCGTGGAATTTTCTTCTCGCTCATCGTCATGATGGTGATTTTGACCGCGTTCTTCTTCACCTCCCACAACCCGTGGCTCGGCACCATCAACTTCGCGTTGATCGGAATGTCAGGATCGCTACTCACCCCGAACCTGCAGTCCCGACTCATGGACACGGCCGGTGAGGCGCAAACCCTCGCGTCAGCGCTTAACCAATCTGCCTTGAACCTGGCGAATGCCGGGGGTGCGGTCGTCGGCGGCTGGGTCGTGTCCGCCGGCTTCGGTTACTCCAGTGGCGGGCTGGCCGGAGCCCTCATGGCGTTGCTGTCGATGATTGTCTGGGCACCCACCGCGTTGGTTCGTAAGCGATCAACTGCTTCGGTGCAGCATGTCAAGGCTCCGGTCAGCTAAAACACCAGTTAAAACGCTGATTCCACCGGCGCATAAAAGCAGACCAATAATTGCCGACGCCTACCGGCGTCCACCACTGACCAGGCTTATTGCCCCGACGTCGGCTGCCCCGATGAAGTCATGTCCAGCGCATCCGCTACGATGTCCGACATGCCTCCCCACAATGCGCCGATAAAACCCAACGATGACAACACCCCTGGGCACCGCAATTCGTTTGCCGCGTCCGCCGGATCATTCGCCGACGCCTCGCTGACTGTCGCGTCGATTAACGTGAATGGTATTCGCGCAGCGGTGAAACACCGGTCGGAAGAGAACCTCGGCTTTCATGAGTGGTTGAAGAATGCCAACGTGGACGTTGTGCTCCTCCAAGAGGTGCGGGCGTCGGAAAAGCAGGCTGAGAATGCTCTCAAACCTGCCCTTGACGACGGGTGGTCGCTCACCGTTGCGCCGGCGGCAAGTCGTGGCCGCGCCGGGGTGGGGATTTTGTCGACGTTCCCCGTCGACGACGTCGAGATCGGTATCCCCGATTTTGAGGACGCCGGCCGTTGGATCGAAGGAACGATTCACGCCGGTGGGGGATTAGACGATGTGCGCCTTGCCTCTCTGTACCTCCCGAGTGGCGGCTGGAACGAAAAGCAGGACGAAAAGTACGCGTTCTTGGACTCGCTCGCTCCCGTGCTGCAGCAGCGGGCCGAGAAGTACGACAAGATGCTCGTCGCCGGGGACTGGAACATTTGTCACCGGCGTGAGGACCTGAAGAGCTGGAAAGGCAACCGCAAGAAGGCGGGGTTCTTACCTGATGAGCGCGCATTTATGGATTCCATCTTCGGCCCGGGGCCTGGTGCGACGGTCTCTGAAATTAACGACGATACCGAGGCGCCCAGAGGCGTGACCTTGAGTGACGGGCGACGCCAGGGGAATGCGGGCGCAATCGGCGAATTCTTTGCCTCGAAGGATTACAAGCCGTCCGCGGCGAGTTTGCGGGGTCCGGCAAAGGATCCGAAATGGATCGACGTTCAGCGCTCATTCCACGAGAACGAAGAAGGCCCCTACAGTTGGTACACCTGGCGTGGGCAGGCCTTTGACACGGGCGCTGGATGGCGTATCGACGTCCACGCGGCGACACGGAGTCTGGCTGATCGGGCGGTCGCTGCTCGTACCGACGTCGCTGATACTTATGATCTTCGCTGGTCGGACCATTCGCCCGTCGTCGTCGGTTTTAAATAGAAATATGTATTTCGAGCGCCCGTTATTGAAGGTGTCTGACGGCCGGTTGCAGAAACGCGTGCGGTAAGAAGTACTGTAAACCCCATGGCTAGTGAGAATGAACAACAAAGCGCACAAGAACATAAGGCTCGCGTTGTCTCGGGGTTGCAACCAACGTCAGATTCGTATCACTTAGGTAATTATCTGGGTGCAGTCCGGCAGTTCATTAAATTGCAGGACAACTATGACGCTTTTTACTTTATCCCGGATCTTCACGCCATAACCGTGGACCAGGACCCGCAGCAATTGCGGAAGCGTACGTTATCCGGTGTCGCGCAGTTGTTGGCTTTGGGCATTGACCCCGAACGGTCGACGCTATTCGTGCAGTCTCACGTCCCCGAGCACGCTCAACTCGGGTGGATCATGACATGCCTGACCGGTTTCGGTGAGGCCAGCCGCATGACCCAGTTCAAGGATAAGTCGTCTAAGCAGGGCACGGAGCGGACGAGCGCTGGCTTGTTCGCGTACCCCATGTTGATGGCTGCCGACATTTTGCTCTACAAGCCGGAGCTGGTTCCTGTGGGGGAGGATCAGCGCCAGCACATGGAGCTCACCCGAAACTTAGCGCAGCGGTTCAATTCTCGGTTTGGGGAAACATTTGTTGTTCCCGACGGTTTTATTCCGGAGGGGGCGGCGAAGATTTACGATCTTCAGGAACCCACGTCGAAAATGTCGAAGTCTGGGTCGAATCCCAAAGGGATTGTTAATTTGCTCGACGATCCAAAAGTGTCAGCAAAGCGAATCCGTTCGGCTGTCACCGATAATGATGCCGAGATCCGCTACGATCGCGAAAACAAGCCGGGTGTCTCGAACCTCCTTGTTATCCAAGGTGCATTGACAGACAAGAATCCCAAGGACCTCGCGGCACAATACCAAGAGTCCGGCGTTGGCTATGGCGAATTGAAGAAGGACACGGCGGAAGCCCTTGAAGCCTTCACCACTCCGCTGAAAGCCCGTTACGAAGAATTCATGTCTGATCGGGCGCAATTGGAGAAAATTCTTGCCGACGGCGCAGAGCGTGCCCGCTATGAAGCACACAAAACTTTGCGTAAAGTGCATAAGAAAATTGGGTTTTTGCCAGAAAGCAAATAACCCTAAGAGACAATACGAGAGAACAATACGAAGCGGAGTCAGCCGCATTTTTGGCTGAATCACAAGCTGAAACCATAAAGGAAGGGCTATTGTGGCTCCAGCGAAAAACGCGGCAGACAAAAATACCGGGCGCGCGGACGAATACACCGGCATGGAGCGTTCGCACGACGACGAACTGAGCAAAATGGAAAAGGCTCGGCTGCGGTTCCCGTGGTTCGACCACCTCATGCGCATGCAAGACCGCTATAGCGAACAAGGTGGCAACCACTTTGCGGCGGGGATCACGTATTTTTCCGTTCTCTCCCTCATCCCCATTATGTTGATCGTCTTCGCCGGCTTCGGTTTCGTTCTGGCGGGGAACGACGCTGCCATGGACAAAGTTGAGCAGCAGATCCTGGATCTGGGTACGAGCGGTCTTAAAGACACGCTGCAAACACTGGTGGATACAGCCGTTGAACGGCGCAGCTCCATCGGTGTTATTGGTCTTTTGACCGCACTTTGGACCGGTCTCGGCTGGATGGGCAACCTTCGTCTCGGCGTCTCGGAGATGTGGAAGGTGAAGATCACCCCGGACAATTTCGTGAAGGGGAAGCTGTCAGATCTTATCGGCTTGATCGGACTGTTGGTTGCCTTTGTGGTGGCCTTTGTCGTGACCGCTATTGGGTCGTCCAGTCTGACCAAGAAATTCCTGGAATACATTGAGCTGGATTCAGTGCCAGGAATTCATTTTGTGACCTGGTTGATCGCATTCATTGTTGGTTTGCTCGCCAACTATATTGTGTTTGTTTGGCTGCTGAAGTTCCTGCCGAGGGAAAAAGTGCCGTGGAAATCGGTGCTTCAGGCGGCGATTATCGGGGCAGTGGCGTTTGAGTTGATCAAGCAGTTCGGTGCGGTATTCATTTCTGCCACGATGAAAAATCCCGCGGCCGCCGCATTCGGGCCCGTTATCGCCATCATGGTTCTCTTCTACCTGATCTGGCGCGTTGTGCTCTATTGCTCGGCGTGGGCCGCCACGACTCAAGAATCTCGAAAAGTGGTCGACGTTCATACCCCGCCGCCTGCGGTTATTTCGATCCGCGGGGCAGAGGTTGATGAAGATTCATCGACGACGAAGAAAGCCGGTTTGGTTGGCGTTGGTGCCCTGGTTGGGGCTCTGACAGTTGGTTCGGCGATGCGGAAAACGCGCGGTAAGAAGAACGACGAGGCGTAATAGAGCGAGACGCAGGCTACGCCCGACACGGCGGCGACGTCGATGCGTCGGGGCGCGAAACATTGAAATCTATATATGTCTGCGGGGCGCGATGACTATGACCATCGCGCCCCGTAGAGCTTATTAGCTGGTTTTATAGCGATATGGCTGCAGTAGTTACCCGATGGCTCCACTGCAATATCACTCCGTTGTTACTGCATAGTTTTACTGTGCCGGTGCCGGGCCCTGGTGGGCAACGCTCGGTGCACCAAGCTGCGTACCCGTGTTGATGAGTACCTGGTCGAACTGATTGACCGTGGATACGACGGCCTGGCGGGCGAGCTTGGCAGCTCCTGGAGCAACGTTCTGCGCAGCTCCGACGGCCGTTGCGAACTGGTTACCGGCTGCCTGCGCTGCGTCGGAAACATGGTGGATGACCTCATTGGCTTGAGCTGCTTCGGCATCGATGGATGCCTGCTTCCGTGCAGCGCGGTTATCGACGGACGCGTGTGCGCCGTCTGCAACACCATCGATTGTTTGGTTAGCAACAGAGACAGCGTTGTCGACGGCGGAGCCAGCAGCATTGTGGGCCGCGAGCTGTGCACCAGCGAAGTCATTGGAAGCAGCGGCTGTCCGTTGCGTGACAGTATCCGCGATACGCGCGCCGACCGGATTGTGGTGGGCCTCTGACCGCTCGCGCACCGAGTTCGCTGTGGACGCAATGCGCGTGGCAGTATCAGCGTTCGCCTGCACAACAGTGTCATAGGTGCTGGTCAGGGAGTCGTAAACCGGCGTCACAATAGTCCCGACGGACTCTTTAGCATGGCCGTGAATAGCGTCGATACGATCATTCTTTCGTGCGGCCTGAGCAGCGTTAGCTGCGGATTCCTTAGCAGCTTCAGCCTTGACTAGCCGGTGAGCGTCATGATGAACACCGTCAATTGCCGACGCAAGTGCCGTGTCAGCTGGGTGCTCAGGCATCGAAGTGGGATGTGCCATGGCTACATTAGCGCCAGCCAGCACCAAGGTTGTGGACGCCATGATGGCTACTGACGAAGCCACTACGCGACGCGTCCGAGTGGAGACACCGTGATGACCAGGAGTGGCGGTTTCACGAGGGGACGATGATTTCGTATCCATACCTGACAACTTAATCACTGCGACGTTTCAACGTAAACAAAATGCTCAACTATGCACCAATTGTGATAAAAAAAGAATAAAAATAACGATTTGTTTACGATGTGTGAATCCCGGGTATGAGAGTAATTATCACTTCCGACGGCGCCCGCGACGCACACTCCAGATTGCGCCGGCAATAACGAGCACGGCAATTCCAGACGTGATAGCAAACGCCTTCGGGTGCCGCCGCAGCTCGTTTCCACGATGGGGTGCGGACTGGTCTTCAGTAACGGTTTCCCCAGCAAACTGACCATCATTCTTCCCCGCTTTCTTAGCAGCGGGGGAGCCGACCAGATACCCCACGGAGTCGTGAACAGGCCACGCTGCGTCGAGAAGCCTTGTCGCTTGATCCCAGCCCTTGCCGGCAGCATTGGTGGCGTTCAGCTCGATGACCGCTAGTTTCCGCCCGTCCCGCTCTGCGCCACCGGAATATGTGTGGCGAGCGTCGTCGGTAAATCCGGTCTTTCCACCGAAAGCACCCTCATAATTGAAGAGCATGTCGTTATCGTTTGAGATTTGGAAACCAGGATTTTCTTGATAGCCAGGGAAATCAACGAGTTTTGTATTGACTATTTCGTTAAACGTCTCGTTGTGAAACGCTTCGCGGTACAGCAGCGCCAAATCGTATGCGGATGTTTGTAACCCCGGCGCGTCAAGCCCCGAATATGACGTGACTCGCGTGTCCTGCGTACCCAGCTTGTCAGCCCGTTTTTGCAAGTCAGCCAGGAGTTTTTTCTCCCCACCCAAGGTCCGCATGAGCAGATGTGCGCAGTCATTACCGGAGCGCATCAGCAGCCCCTGCAAGACCTGCCTCACGGTGTACTTCCCATCCGGGCCAATGCCAGCACGAGAGCCCTCCATATTGGCATCCTCTTGCGTCGCCGTGAGCACCTTATCCAGTGGCAAACGATCAATAGCTTCGCGAGCTAACAGCACTTTAAAAATAGAGGCCGGCCGGTACCGCCCATGTGGGTCCTTGGTAGCAATGACATCGCCCGAGTCGACGTCGTAAATAAGCCACGCTCCGACGGTGAGCCGCTCAGGAACCCTAAACCCCTCCGGAACAATGACGCCGCATGACTGCAGCTTTTTGCCGCCCTCGGGGTTTTTGTTGACCGGGATGGGGGTGGGGCTGGTGCCGCCGGGTTGGACCGTTTCGGATTCATCGACGGCCGGGGGCGTGTGCTCGCGGAAGGGGCACGAATCGGTGTGGAGAGTGGGATCGTCGGGCAGTGGCTGGTCGGAAGGCACTTCGAGGGGAATCCAGTTGGGATCAACCGGGCGAGTTGGGGTGGTCTCATCCTGGGCTAAGACGGATACCGAGGGTGCCGACGCCGCAGCGGATTCTGTGGCTGTAGCGGATGTTGTGATTAATGCCGTTCCCGGGAAAAACGAGGTGTAGCCCAGTGCGATGCCCACCGTGCTGGCCTCGATGGTTCGACGTAGAGTGGTTAGCGATGGTGCGTATCGCTGGATGTGGTGGGCAAAGTGCTGGGAAGCCATAATCCAGAATCTTAGGAAAAATTCGGCCCTGGACATATATGACACTTCGGGGTGCCTTAATGTTGTGGCCTCAACGACATGTCCTCCCCATCGGCTAGCCTGAACCCTATGGCAATGAACGCGCAGAAATCACCGTATTCCGCCAGCATAGGGCCGCGACCATCGATTAGCCCAGATCACAAAACTCTCGATCGTGACACGGTCTCCCAGCTTCCCAAAGTGGAGCTTCATGACCACATTGATGGTGGTCTAAGGCCTTCCACGCTGCTCGACCTTGCTCAGCAGTCTGGCTACTCCGGGTTACCGGACAGCATCATGTCTCAGCCCGAGGACGCGCGCGCTGACGCATTAGAGGAGTGGTTCCGCACGTCCGCCGAATCGGGGGATCTCCCCTCATACCTGCAATTATTCGCCCACACCACCGCCGTCATGCAAACAGCCGAGGCCATCGAGCGCGTGACCCGCGAAGCCGTCGAAGACCTTGCCCGCGATGGCGTCGTGTATGCGGAACTCCGTTTCGCGCCGGAACAGCACCAGGAGCAGGGGTTAGATCTTCAACATATTGTCGACGCCGCGATCGCCGGTGTTCGCGCAGGTGAACGGAGTGCTGCCGCGGAGGATAATCCGATCGTCGCGCGGCTCATTCTGTGCGCGATGAGGAATAACAATCGGTCCACGGAGATCGCACGCCTCGTCGTCGATAATGCGGGTGATGGGTCCGGATATGTTGTCGGCTTTGATTTGGCAGGCCCGGAAGAAGGGTTCTCGGTCCGTGAGCATGCTGAAGCATTGGAGCTGCTCCGTGAAAACCTCATCCCGTTCACCATTCACGCGGGTGAAGCTGATGGAGTGCAGTCGATGAAGGACGCATTAGCCCTGGGTGCGTCGCGTATCGGACATGGTGCTCGCATTTACGAAGATTTCGGCGCGTCCCTCGACGGGATCGAATTGGGTCCTGTGGCTGCCCGAGTTCGCGACCGCACTGTTGCCCTGGAACTGTGCCCGACGTCGAACCGCCAGACCGGGCTTGTCGACTCGATGGAGGATCACCCCTTGTCGCTTCTGTATGAACTGGGTTTTACCTGCACCGTGAACACGGATAATCGGACGGTGTCCGGCACGACGATGACCGACGAGATGCTGCTGCTCGGCGAGCATTTTGACTTCGGTTACGACGAGCTGCTGCATCTGACCCTGAACGCGATGGATGCAGCATTCCTCCCCCTGCCAGATCGGCAGCGCCTGGCCAGAGATCTGATCATTCCGGCGTATGAGGAACTGGTTGGGGATCCCGATATGAGGGGCACTAGCCGAAACGACGGTTCCGGCCACGACGACGATGGTGCTGACGAGCACGATCCTGAGGGGCACTCGCATGACCACGCTCATGGAGCCCACGGGCATAACCACTCGGGCGCGGGCACATTGAATATCGATCTGGGTGATTTAGGCCTCGACGACATTGACGGACTCGCCGGTCTGGACGGATTAGATTTAGGCGATCTCGGTTCAGATAAGCGTGAATAGCGGGGCCGAGGCAAGCTACAGCGCGCGGGGGCAAAAGGGGGTAAAAAGTGACGCTAACCGGTCACAGCTATCCCTGTTCAGATTATCTGAATCGTTCAACACCAGCAGAAACAGATTTGACCACCCCCACTGAGGAGGGTGAAATAGCGAGATTGATCAGACATGTCCGTTATTCGCAGCCGCGGGTAACGGGATCTAACCAGTGACACTCATAAGGATCGGGATACCTGTGCACCACCGTGTCTCTTACACCGTTCGACGGTGTGCCGTCGCCCTCGTGGTTGGCGCCGTAGCTGTTGCGGGCGCGGCATGCTCATCCACCGGCGGAGCGCCCCGGAGCTCCGGAAGCTCCGGCGGGGGAGGAACCGTCGATACTCCCCGTATGACGGTGGCGATGGTCACCCACGGTGCGCCCGGGGATACCTTCTGGGACCTCGTGCGCAAAGGTGCCGAGGACGCTGCGAAAAAAGACAACGTTGATTTCCGGTATTCTTCCGACCCTCAAGCGCCGAACCAGGCGAATCTGGTCCAGAACGCGATCGACTCCAAGGTGGATGGGATCGCTGTCACGATGCCGAACCCGGAGGCCATCGGGCCCGTCGCCAAGAAGGCCGACGATGCGAAGATCCCGGCAGTTGGGTTGAACGCCGGGATGGACGTCTGGCAGAAGTATGGGCTGAAAGGGTTCTTCGGTCAGGACGAGAAAGTCGCTGGGGAAGCGGTGGGCGACAAGCTCAAAGAACAAGGCGCCCAGCACACCTTGTGCGTCATTCACGAGCAGGGCAATTCCAGCCAGGAAGCCCGCTGCGGTGGCATTAAAGACAAGGTGAATACGGAGATCCTCTACGTCAATGGGCAAGATTTGCCCTCGGCGCAGGCCACCATCGAATCGAAACTCGCGCAGGATCACAGCATTGACTGGGTGATGGGGCTGGTCGCACCGGTCGCACTCCGCGCGGTGGATGCTGCTCGCGACGCTGGTTCTCAGGCCAAAATCGCCACCTTTGACACCAATGCGGAACTGGTCAACGCCATTAAATCGGGCAACGTTCAGTTCGCCGTGGATCAGCAACCGTATTTGCAGGGGTACATGGCCGTGGACTCGTTGTGGCTGCATAAGCGTAACGGAACATCGATCGGAGGTGGACGTCCGGTGTATTCGGGGCCGTCCTTCGTCGATTCCTCCAACGTGGATTCCATTGCGGATGCTGCTAAGGAGGGTCTGCGATGACGACAGCGTCTGAATCTGTGCCGGCCACTGAATCCGCACCGACGTCTGAATCTGTGCCGGCGCGGCGACCCTTGTGGCAACGAACCCTCATGAGGCCGGAAGCAGCCTCCATCTTGGGTGCTGTCATTGTCTTCGCCCTGTTCATGGCGGTCGCACCGTCGTTCCGCTCTTTCGCCGCATTCTCGACGGTGCTCTATGCGTCGTCGACCATCGGCATCATGTCCTTGGCCGTCGGCTTACTCATGATCGGCGGCGAGTTCGACCTGTCCTCCGGTGTGGCCGTCACCACGGGCGCACTGGCCGCCACGATGATGAACTACAACTGGCACCTCAACTCATGGACGGGTGTGGTGCTATCACTGCTGATCGCCGTGGCGATCGGCACGTTCAACGGTGTCTTGGTGATGAAGACGGGGCTAGACAGCTTCCTTATCACCCTGGCCAGCTTCCTCATGCTTCAGGGGCTCAACTTGGCGATCACCAAGTGGGTCACCAACGCGGTCTCGACTCCGTCTATTTCGGATATGCAGGGTTTCGGCAGCGCCAAAGACGTTTTTGCGTCGTCCATCACCATCGGCTCGGTGTCGGTGAAGATCACGGTGCTGTGGTGGCTCGTCTTCGTCGCCATCGCGACCTACGTCCTGTACTCCACTCGTTTCGGCAACTGGATTTTCGCCGTCGGTGGCGACCACAACTCTGCCCGCGCACAAGGCATCCCCGTCACCCGGGTCAAAGTGCTCCTCTTCATCGGGGTGTCGGTCGCTGCGTGGTTCGTCGGTATGCACACGCTCTTCGCCTTCGACTCCGTCCAGGCTGGGCAGGGTGTCGGCAATGAGTTTTTGTACATTATCGGTGCCGTCATCGGTGGGGTGTCGATGAAGGGCGGAAAAGGAACCGCGATCGGCACGGCTATCGGCGCGTTCATTTTCGGCATGATTAATCAGGGCATTGTGTACGCGGGCTGGAACCCCGATTGGTTCAAGTTCTTCCTCGGGGCCATGCTGCTGCTGGCGGTGCTGTCGAACCGAGCCATGGAGAAAAGGAACAGCACACGATGACTGATACCACGATGACACCACCTGCAACCCCGTCGCCGTCGGCAGAGTCACGGACTCCTATTCTCGCGCTTGACGACGTCACCAAGGCATACGGAACGCATGTCGCGCTCTCCCACATGACGCTGTCGGTCTATGCCGGCGAGGTGACCTGCGTGCTAGGCGACAATGGTGCTGGCAAGTCGACGCTCATCAAGACGCTATCGGGCTTGCACAAACCCACCGAGGGGCGTGTTCTTATCGACGGTGAGACCGTTGCGCTGAAGTCCCCGAAGGACGCGATCGCCCGCGGCATTTCCACCGTCTTCCAGGATTTGGCGGTGGTGCCGGATATGCCGGTGTGGCGCAATTTCTATCTCGGGCACGAGGTGGTTCGCGGGCCGAACTGGCTGGGCATGGTTGCTCCCTTGGACGCGGAGCACATGAAGAAAACCACCGACAGTGCGCTGAAGTCGATGGGCATTGATCTACCCGACGTGACGGTCCCGATTTCGACGTTGTCCGGTGGGCAGCGCCAGGTTGTGGCGATCGCTCGAGCCGTTCACTTCGGAGCTCGCGCGATCATTCTGGATGAGCCGACGGCCGCCCTGGGCGTGAAGCAATCGGGCATGGTGCTGCGGTTTGTTCAGCAGGCGAAGGAACGAGGGCTGGGCGTTATCTTGATCACCCACAACCCTCATCACGCCTATTTGGTGGGGGACCACTTTGTGTTGCTGGGGCACGGCCGCATGCAATTGGATGCGGGCCGCCAGGACATCACGTTGGAGCAGCTCACTGCGCAAATGGCTGGCGGTGAGGAGCTCGAATCCCTATCCCACGAGCTCGGGCAGGTCCGCGCCTAGTCCGCGCGTGGGTTTTAGGCTCGTGCCTAGGACTTGCTGAACCGTTCGCTCAGCGTTTCCTCCAGGCGACGCCATCCGTCGGCCTCGGTGTCGTACGGCGCCGAGGGGAGGTAATTCGACGACGTCCCCAGCATGTACGAGATGTATTCCTGCAGCTCGGGCACGGCGAGGAGTACGGAGTTCACGGCGTCGTCCTCTGCCCAGTCGGAAGCGTCGGCAATGACCTCATAGGCCTGGCCGAGCTGGTCGGTATCGACGACGTTGGGCCCTTTGGCGATGGACTCCGCCAAGTTAGTGAAGACGTAGTTGTTCGTGGGGTGAGTCTCTACTTTGAGCTCACCGACGTTGGCTTTGTCGACAAGTTCTCCCCAGGTGGAGACCGTCGCCAGGTCGTGGTCTTTATGGTCGACGATCCAGCGGCTGAGAGCGCGCCCGGACGTGAACGTGTAAATCTGGCCGAATTTGCCGAGGAAGACGGGGCGGTCGTTGATGTAGCACCGCAGGGTGTAGAGAGTACGCCCATTCATCACGATCGTGATCGGATCGATGCCGACGGACGCCCAGATAGTGGAGTCATAGGGGTCGGTGGCCGGCGTGGAGCTGGCCTCATCGTTCTCTGCCTGGGATGCGCGCTCCGCGGCGACCTCTTTTTCGTGGTCCTCACGTGCGGCAATAGCGTCGTCGATGCTGCGCTGGGCATTATTGATGGAATCCGTGGGGTTGTTCCCGGGAATGGCGGGGGTGACGAAGACGGGAGCGGTGCGCGTTCCAGTTGCGCCCGCGTTGCTTGCCGTGTCGCCGGTCGGTGCGCCGATGGGGACGCTTGTGCTGGTAGACGATACATTCGCGGCATCGCCGGACGTGCTGGCGTTGTCGTCAAAGACTCCATCGTCCACGGCCTCATTGTCCAGGGCGTCGAGGACAGGGCCCCAGTTGGAGAGAATCGTTTGGCCAATAGCAGACCATTCGCCATTGCCGTCGTCGCCAGTAAAGTGCTCGGCTCCGCGGCTGAGGTTGGAGAGCAACGAGTAGCTATTGAAGAACCCGTTGATGCGGTCGATTCCGCACACTCGCCCGAGGGAGCGCGCCATAGCTAGGTTTCGCTCGACTTTGTCGACGGAGGTGTAGCTGGGTTTTTCTGCCAGCATGGCGGGAACGGCGACCAGGTCGTAGACGTGGCGGGGTGTGGGGACAGCCTGTGATTCCGCGTCCTTATGAAGGAATGCGCGCCACTTGGGGTGCTCGGCGAGGTCGATGGGTGCGTCGGAGTTGATATACGCCAAGAGTTCGGCGGGTGAGGTGAAGAAGTAGAGGCTATCGTCTGATCCGAGAAACGCCTGCCATTCTTCACCGTTCTCTTTCCAGGACGGTGCCCATAGGGTGTAGTACGTTCCGCTGGTCAGTTCCAGTTGGACTGGGATTATGCTCTCGGTGGCCATGACCCCTCATCGTAGCGTGCTTTATCGTTAGTGCTAACAGGTTGGGTGCGTTAGCGCCGGCAGTTACCCCGTGGGCCGGTAGAAGCCGAGGAAGTTCATCCCCATGTTGGTGGTCCGTAGCGGCGAGGTTTGGACGGGATCACCTGCTTCTATCATCATGCCGTCGCCGACGTACATCGCGACGTGCCCATCCCACACCACAAGATCACCGGGGAGAAGTTGGTCTTGGGTGACCTGTGTGCCGACGGTTTGCGCCTCAGCGAGCCGCGGAATGTCTACTCCTGCTTGGGCATACGCCCAGTGTGTGAGCCCTGAGCAGTCAAGACCGACGCCGGGGGTGTTTCCTCCCCATTGGTACGGCGTTCCGATGGCACTGCGCGCGGCTTCTACCGCTTGTAGTGCTTGGGGTGAGGCTCCGCTGGCCGACGCATGTGATGGTGGCGGTGGTGCAGCAGGTGGTGTCGAAACGGCAGGTGGTTGGACGGCCGGTGCTTGGTTGCCCGGCGTAGGCGCTGCCGCCCCCGGCGCCCCTGCCACATCATTCGCAACGATAGCCGGTGGTGAGGCCACGGCAGGGGTCGTTACCGCTGTCGCCGGCGGATCGGGAGGTATGTCCACCTCGCACTGAGGAAAGGCAGGTGCCGGTTCCTCCAACAATCGCTGAAGTACTGCAACATCGCCTTCGAGTTCCGTGTTAATGCGCTCTGCTGCGTTATCGGCCTCGTTCCGCGCTTCGGCAGAGGCCTTTTTTAACGCCGGCATGATCCCGGTCCCGGGCTTCACAGGGATCGGACCCAGAAGAATAGGGATGCTCATACTCCCCGTGAGTAGTGACGTCGCGATCGTGAGATATCGGTTAGCAATACCGGAGATGTCGAGTGCACCTTTGATAATGGTGCTGGCTATGTGGATGCTCGCGTGCGACGCTTCCTCGGCAGAGTGCCGGAGCGATTCGGCGCCCTGGCCAGCACGTTCCAGTCCGTCGTGCCACGCGGTTCCCGCCTCACCGACCAGCGCACTATCAACAGTCGCCGTGCTCTCTTTCCACGGCCCGGTTAGCATCGCACCGAGTTCGCGTTGCGTGGCGTCGAAAAGTGGGTAATGGTGAGTGAAATCTGGCAGGGGCGTCTCCGGGGTGATCGGGAGCAGCGACGTGATGTAGTGAACAGTATCTTCAATGAGCGCTGCGGATTCGGACGATACGGGCGATCCAATAAACGAAGGCATGAGTTATCGTTGCCCTCCCTCGGAGTTACTTGTAATTGCGCTGGTCAGCGTGTTCATACGCACAGCAGCCACCGTGTCAGAGTGATCGACGGCATCGGCCAGGGTCCGCGTGCCCCGCGAGATCGATAACAACGATTCGTTGAACTGTCCGAGTTCGTGTCTGAGGCGGTCATGGTTCTGTCCCAGCAACTCGATAGCGTGCTGAAGAGCGGGTATGTGAGGGGAACACCTGGCAAAGCCTGGGGGATTGGCCTCATGACCATCACGCAGGCGGCTGACCGTATCTGCACAGTCGGTCAGCTGATCTGAAGCGATGCGTAGAGCGTCAGGTTGGGCGGTAATCGAGCCGGTCTCCATCATTGCGGTGTCCTCCTGTGTATTGGTCGAGCCAGAGGCGTCCCAGGTGCGCCAGGCGTGCCTGGCGGGCTATGTGATATTTCTCGTGCGGTGGGGTTAGACGCGCGAGTTTCGTTATGGTTCCCCACAGGTAAGCTGGTTTTTATGGAGATTAGGGTCGTTGATCATCCGTTGGTGTCGTCGAGGCTGACCATCATGCGCGATAAGCGCAGCACAAATGATATTTTCCGCGCGGCGTTGTCAGATTTAGGCATGATGCTGGTGTACGAAGCCAGCCGAGATCTTTCAGTGGATACCTTCCCCGTATCTACCCCGGTAGACCAGGCTGATGGATTCCGCCTGACCGAGCCCCCCATTATCGTCCCGATTATTCGCGCCGGGCTTGGCATGGTGGACCCAGCATTGTCCATGATTCCCGACGCCCAAGTGGGATTCATCGGCTTGGCTCGTGATGAGACGACGCACAAGCCTGTGCCGTACTTGGAGGCGCTGCCGGATGACCTCTCTGGCCGCCCCGTCTTCCTCGTCGATCCCATGTTGGCGACGGGCGGCTCGCTGCTTCACGCGATCCGCCTGCTGGCCAGCCGGGGCGCGGACGACATCACCTGCATCTGCATGGTGGCCGCCGAACCGGGGGTGCAAGCATTGAAGGACGCCGATCTGCCGGTCACGCGGTTGGTTACGGCGACGATCGATCCGTCGTTGAATGAGGATGCCTACATTGTCCCTGGCCTAGGCGACGCGGGCGACCGTCTGTATGGTCCCCGAAATATCGATCTGTAGCGATAAGGCCGGTCTGTAGACGCTCAGTCCCGACGGCCTACCCCTCTTTGTGGCGTCGGGGGTGTCTGCTTTTAGCCCGAACCAGGGTTATGTGTGGGGTTTAGTTTATTCTGAAAGAGACGAGCTGCGCCTTGACGACGGCCGTAGTGAGCCTCGCGCATGTGACCGTGTGCCGGGTTTGGTCCTTGTCTCTGGGCGCTGAGTATGCCCCTGAAACATCACCACATCGAGGAGCGAACTGGTGGCTAAACGGATCGTGATTATCGGCGGAGGCCCGGCGGGCTATGAAGCCGCATTAGCAGGCGCGAAGTACGGGGCGGAGGTCACGGTCGTTGAGGATCAGGGCATGGGGGGATCGTGCGTCCTGCATGACTGCGTACCGTCGAAAAGCTTTATTGCTGCAACGGGTATTCGCACCGACATGCGTCGGGCGGACGCGATGGGCTTCCACGCAGGTTACGACGGTAAACGGCTGCCGTACGCGGAAGTGAACAAGCGCGTCAAGCACCTGGCTCAGACCCAGTCGGACGATGTGCAGCGGCAGATGATCGCGTCGGAAATTCGCCTGATTCCGGGCACCGCCAGGTTGAACGATTATGAGCCGGGCCGCACGATTCACCGAGTTTTGGTGGAGCAAGCCGATGGTTCAGAAGAAACAATTGAATGTGATCTTGTTCTCTTGGCGACGGGGGCCACGCCTCGTATCCTCCCCGGCGCAAAGCCCGATGGGAACCGCATCCTGACGTGGCGTCAGATTTATGACCTGGAGGAAGTACCGGAGCACCTCATTGTTGTCGGGTCCGGTGTGACGGGCGCGGAGTTTGTGTCGGCGTTCACCGAGTTGGGGGTAGAGGTCACGATGGTGGCCTCGGGGGATCAAATCCTTCCGCATGAGGATTCCGACGCTGCACGCGTGCTGGAGAATGTGCTGGACGAGAGGGGGGTGCACCTGGTCAAGCGTGGCCGGTGTAAAGCTGTGGAGTACACCGATAACGGGATTAAGGTCATTCTTAACGACGGGCGTGAGGTGGAGGGTTCTCACGCGTTGATGACCGTCGGCTCTGTGCCGAATACGCGTGATCTGGGGCTCGACAAGGTGGGGGTTGACCTCACACGTTCGGGCCACATCAAGGTTGACCGCGTATCCAGGACATCGGTCCCCGGCATTTACGCGGCGGGGGACTGTACTGATTTGTTCCCGCTGGCGTCCGTCGCCGCAATGCAGGGACGTATCGCTATGTATCATGCTCTGGGTGAGGGCGTCACGCCGATCCGGTTGCGGACGGTGGCGTCGGCCGTGTTTACCCGCCCGGAACTGGCAACGGTGGGTGTATCCCAGAAACAAATTGAATCTGGGGAAGTGTCCGCGCGAATTGAGACCTATTCGCTGAAGGGCAATCCGCGTGCCAAGATGCGGTCCCTGAACCACGGCTTTGTCAAGGTTTTCTGCCGCAAGAACTCCGGCATCGTCATTGGTGGTGTGGTGGTCGCCCCGTCAGCGTCTGAGCTGATCTTGCCGATCGCTATTGCGGTGACGAACCGGTTGACCGTGGAGGATCTGAGCCGGACGTTCTCTGTGTACCCGTCGCTCTCTGGTTCGGTGACCGAGGCTGCCCGCCACTTGGTCGCTCACGACGACTTAGATTAACGACGGTACTTGCGGGCCCGCGTTAAACGAGCCCGCGCCACATAAATCGCTGTTAAATCAGCGTGACGGTGAGCCCGAGATAGCCCTCGGCCCACCGTTTGATTGTTCCCTCGGCTTCCTCAACAGCATCGCCGACGGTTTTCTTCTCTGCGTCCGGTTCATTAGGAACGACGCGAGTCGGGTCACCCGCGGGGCGAATGGAGAGAGTTGCATGTGTGGCCTTGGGGGCACGGTGTGCACCGTCGCTTGAGGCTTCGTTCTCCTCCGAAGGATCCAGGATGACGCCGTCGTCGGAAAAGAGAATGGCCTCTGCGAGCATCTCAACCTGAGTTTGTTCACACACTGCCCAGGACAGCGCCGTCCCCGTCAACCATTGATTGCGACGAAGTTCGATGAAGCTCTCATCAATCGCGCTGCCAGAACCGGCACCGTGTGCCGACTTATCGCTGGAATGATCCGCCCAGTCGGCGGCTAGCGCCAGGGCGTGGACGTCGTTAATGCGGTCATCGGCGGACAAAGGACGCAGATAAAAGCGGCCGCCGTTCAATTGCATGGGTTCCATGAGAATCAATTTTAGGAGCTCGAGGGAAACCCAACCCAGCGTCGTCGAGTGACATTGAGCGCACGCTACAACCCAGCGACCCCTACCGGCGCCGGCGGGTAGAGATTCCCTTCGCGGAATTCGCCACAGTGTGCGCAAAGTTCATGGCCGAACTCATCGCGTCCTGTTGAATTTCCCGCCGCCGCTGCTTCTGCTCGAGCTGCAGTTTCCGTCGCTCCAACTCCAGTTTTTCCTTGTCCATCCGCAGCTGAGCGCGCTGCAGACGCTTCGCTTGTCGGATCCGCGACGCGGTGTGCCACGATTCCGGCCCGACCTTCATGATGTAGAGCAGGATGAAAATCAGGGGGATCAAGAACAAAATGGGTGCGAGCGCAGCATTAATCGCGACGGGCATAGCGAGAAGAGTGGATGATCCCAGCAGCAACCCTAACCGGATATTCCGCCCATATGACGCTGGAGGGAGGACAGTGCCATCGGTCATCGTCACCAGCGATTGAGAGCCCTTCGCAATAGTGGCAGATGGAAGCCCTGGCAAGTCCGTGAACAGGGCGTTGAGGTCATTATTATTCTGCGCGGCAGAGGCCACCGACACCCGCTGGTCGTACTCGTCGATGGTCAAGCGACCCTGTGAGAAGTGAATGCCCAACAACTCGATGGCATGTTGGCGATCGTCATCGCTTACTCGGTAGGTGCCCGAAGGGAAAGGCCCCGTATTGGTAGGCATCCGAAGCGCTCCTTAATGTCATCGGCGTCGCTGGCAAGGAAACCGGAGCTCACGCGCCGGGCATCCCTCTATTTCTCAGGATAGCGCAGTGGGATTGTCTCCGAAGCCGTCATGGTCATCGTCCGCAAGACCGTACGACGACCCGCGAGGCGTGTCATGAGCCGTCGTCCCATCTTTGTGCGACGCGGGCGCCCGCGTACCGGTGTTAAACATTAGGTTCAGCACAATCGCAGCCACCGACCCGATGCAAATGCCGGACCCCAGGAACGTCTGCGCCCACGACGGCATCTGGGCAAACAACGTCGGCGACGTCGCCGGCAGCAGCGCCAGAGCCAGCGGAATGGCCACGACCAAAATGTTCGACGAGTTGAACCGCACCGTGGAGAGCGTCCTCACCCCCGACGCCGCCACCATCCCGAACAGCGCAATCCCAGCGCCACCCAGCACCGGTGCCGGAATCGCCGCCACGACCGACGCGGTCTTCGGGATCAAACCGAGCACGATCAGCATCCCGCCGGCGACCGACGTCACCCACCGCGACCGCACGCCGGTAATCGACAGCACGCCGATATTCTGCGCAAACGCCGTGTACTGGAACGTGTTGAAAACCCCGCCGAGCACGGTGGCAGCTCCGTCGGCACGTAGGCCGTCGGCAATTCTCTTGTCATCGATGCGGGATTCGGTGATTTCCCCGATGGCGACGATGTCACCGGTGGCCTCCACCATGGTGACCAGGGACACGATGCACATCGCGCCGATAGCCGAGGGGATGAATTCCGGCGTACCGAAGTAGAACGGTTGTGTGGCGCCGAACCAGTGTGATGAGGCGGTGGAATGCCAGTCCACCATGCCTTGAGGGATGCACGCCACCAGGCCTGAGAGCATTCCGACTAGCACGGAAATGCGGGCGAGCCACGCCGGCCCCCAGCGCTCAATGACGAGGATGAGCACCAGCACGAACGACGCGATCAGCAGGTTCTTCCCGGTGCCGAACTCGTGGGTGCCTTTCGCCTCGGAGCCACCACCAACCCACTCGGCGGCCACGGGCATGAGGGTTGACCCGATGATTAACAACACAGTGCCCGTAACCAGCGGCGGGAAGAGCTTCAATAGGCTAGAGAACAGTGGTGCGAAAATGATCATGAACAGACCGGAGGCGATCACCGATCCGTAAATGGCGGACACACCATAGTGCGACCCGATACTCACCATTGGGATTGCTGCAGAGAAGGTGCACCCTTGGATTAGGGGCAGGCGGACACCGAACCGCCATAGACCGACAGACTGCACGATTGTCGCGATACCAGCGACTAAAAGGTCGGCAGCAATTAAATGTGGAATGTCCGACGACGACATCCGGCCGGCATCAACTAACGCGTAGCCAACAAAAAGAGGCACAGCCACCGCACCCGCGTAGGCTGCCAACACGTGTTGGAAACCAAGAACGAGCGCTGTGACTGTGCCAGGCCAGGCGTCGACGGCGATTGCCTGGCCCGATGGGTTGGGGGAGTGGTTAGAATCCGAGCGTGATGTGGTGTTAGCAGGGGAGCTCACACACACTTAGGTTAGTCATGCACCGCTCGCCGACGTACATCACCTGCCAAGGTTCACTGCCCGACGCGCACCGCCTACTTGAGCTCCATCAGCGGATCTCCCTTGGAGACACCCTTGCCCTCTTCCACATCCAGTCCGGTGACCGTACCGGACTTCGTGGCCTTCACAGGGTTCTCCATCTTCATGGCCTCCAGGACGACGACGGTCTCGCCTTCCTGAACTTCCTGGCCTTCCTCAACATTGACCTTGATGATGGTGCCCTGCATCGGGGCCACAACGGCATCGCCCGACACGGCCTTGCCGCCACCACGACGCTTCTTTGACTTCTTCTTCTTAGCGCCACCATTGCCGCCACCCAGCGCCAGATCGCCCGGCAGCGCAACCTCAACCCGTCGGCCGTCGATCTCGACAACAACCTTCTGGGACGGGGTGGTGTCCTCATCCGCATCGGTGTCACCCGCGTACGGCTCGATCGGGTTGGTCTCCATCCACTCTTGCTCAATCCACTTTGTGTAGACGTCGAAGGAGGAGCCGTCGCCCACGAAGGCGGGGTTCTTCACGATGTGGCGGTCGAACGGAATAACCGTCGCCAAGCCTTCAACCTGGTACTCGTCTAGGGCACGGGCTGAGCGGGCAAGCGCCTGGTCGCGATCCTTACCCCACACGATGAGTTTGGCCAGCATGGAGTCGAACTGGCCACCAATGACTTCGCCCTCATTAATGCCGGAATCCATACGGACACCCGGGCCAGAAGGCTCAACGTACTTCGTGACCGTACCGGGAGCCGGCATGAAGTTGCTGCCCGGATCCTCACCATTAATACGGAACTCAATGGCGTGGCCATTCGGAATAGGATCTTCCTTGCGCGACAGTTCCTTACCCTCAGCGATGCGGAATTGCTCTTGGACAAGATCCCACCCGGTCACTTCCTCCGACACGGGGTGCTCCACCTGCAGACGGGTGTTGACCTCAAGGAAGGAAATCAGACCATCGTCGGCAACCATATATTCGACGGTGCCTGCGCCGTAGTACCCAGCCTCACGGCAAATATCCTTCGCCGACTGGTGCAAACGCTCATTCTGCTCATCGGTCAAGAAGGGGGCTGGGGCCTCCTCAACCAGCTTCTGGAAACGACGCTGCAACGAGCAGTCACGGGTAGAAACCACTACATAATTGCCATGCATGTCCGCCACGACCTGGCATTCCACGTGACGCGCCTTATCCAGGTACCGCTCGACGAAGCACTCCGACCGGCCGAACGCTGCCATGGACTCACGGACGGCCGAATCGTAGAGATCACGAACCTCATCCAGGTTGTGAGCGACCTTCATACCACGGCCACCACCACCAAACGCCGCCTTAATCGCAATTGGGAGCCCATGCTCCTTGGCGAACTCGACAACCTCGTCCGCGTCCTTGACGGGTTCCTCCGTCCCCGGAGCCATAGGAGCATTCGCCGCCAACGCAATGTGGCGAGCCGTCACCTTGTCGCCCAACTTCCGGATCGAATCAGGAGACGGGCCAATCCAGATCAACCCAGCATTCTCGACGGCCTCCGCGAAGTCACCGTTCTCGGACAAGAAGCCATAGCCGGGGTGGATCGCGTTCGCGCCCGACTTCTTCGCCGCGTCCAAAATCTTGTCGAAATTCAAGTACGAATCCGCAGATGTTTGGCCACCCAGGGCGAAGGCTTCGTCGGCAAGATGGACGAACGGTGCCTCGGCATCGGGCTCGGCATAGACCGCAACGCTGGGGATTCCAGCGTCCTTGGCGGCGCGGATCACACGCACCGCGATCTCACCACGGTTGGCGACGAGAACTTTAGTGATTTTTTTGGTCTCGATTGTCTTACTGTCGGCGGACACGAAACCCTCCTGTATTCGCTGTGCAACTCTCGGCTGGTGTGCATCAGTAGTCGGTCACGCGGGCAGGCCTGGGCTGGTTAACTATCGTCAACGCCCCATCATCAGGGATCAAGGGCGCTCACACTCCGGCCACGCGGGGATGAACTCGCTGTAATCGTGTCCAGATGCACATATTCAATGGACAGCTTCAATTGTGGCACAGTGGTGACGAAGAACTGTGAACTTTAGCGGCTGTATTGCCCTCATTGGGGGGAATGATGAGGAAATAGCCCGTAACTGCACCACGTTAAATGCAAAATAAGTTCACTATGAAAATCAATAAGGGGTAAATGTGGGGGTGGTAGACAGGTGTGGGCTACATCACAGCGGGCGGTCGCTACGCACGATCGGCATCCCGACCATATTTCCCCACTCGGCCCACGAGCCGTAATAGCTCTTCACATCATCCCAACCCAACAAATACCGCAACACGAACCACGTATGAGCACTGCGCTCACCCGTCACGCAATAGGTCACCGTAGGGTTCGACGAATCCAGCGCACCGAAAATCTCGCGCAATTCATCCGTGCTGCGGAAATTGCTATTCGGATACACCGTTGAGTCCCACGGGATGTTCACCGCGCCGGGAATATGGCCCGTCCGCAACGTCGACTTCGCCGTCGACGAGCCACCATCGGAGGTCCCGCCGCGGTATTCCTCGGGCGTACGGACGTCGATAAGCTGGGATGATTCGTAGGATTCGCGTAAGTCGCCAACTGAGATCAGCCCGGTGGTGCACACGTTGGGCACGGGGTAGGTGGACTCCGGGTTCTCTGGGACGGCGAATGTCGTTTCCCGCTCGGCCCTAATCCACGCATCACGGCCGCCGTTGAGCAGGCGGACATCCGGGTGCCCGTAGAGCGTGAAAACCCAGAACGCGAAGGCCGCCCACCAGTTGGAATGGTCGCCATAGATAACGACGGTGTCTTCCCGGCGGATCCCTTTCTCGCGCATTAACTGTGCAAACGCTTCGGGGGAAATGACGTTTCTGGTTATCGGATCGGATAGGTCTCGTCGCCAATCAATGCGAATGGCCGTGGGGATGTGGCCGAGATCGTAGAGCAAACTGTCTTCGTCCGATTCGACGACGCGAACGTCCGGGGTGCCCAGTTTTGCCCCCAACCATTGTGAGGTAACAACTTTTTCCGGGTGGGCGTAGTCCTGAAGTAAGGGGTGGGGGTCAAGTGGCGCGGCCATGGTTCCCAATCCTATAAGAAACATGGGGTGGGGGAAGGGGTCAGTGGGTAGCGATCCCTTCTGCGCAAGTAACAGCAGTGCAATATAACCGCACTCGGGGGTGAAAACGGGTGGTGTTATTTCCCACAGCTCAATATCCAGCGTGACCAGGGGAGGTCTATTAGTGTTTTAGCTGGTACATCCATTAATTCAGGGCTTGTGCAGTAGGGATTAGAGGACTCTGAAGATGGTAGTGACCTGCACCCGCACCACATGGGGGTGCGAGACGTAGACAGCGCTTACCCTATATCCCACAGTGGAGAGCCGGATTTACGTCGATAACACCAACCGACGGCAATACCGAGGAGAATAGCCAGTGCAGAAGAACATCGTTGTGTTCGAAGTTGAAGGCGGAAACGACAAGGGACCCGATGGTCACCGTAAAGACACGATGCCCATCGTTAACGCAATTAAAGCTCACGACGGCTGGGATTCAGAGGTCATCTACTACGACAACACCAAGGCCGACGAAATCTTTGAGAAGGTATCCAAGTCCTCAGGCGGCTACATTTCTCGCGTGAACCCCGGCAACATTCCCGGTGGTGAAAAGGGCTACTTCGAGTTGCTCACCCGTTTGAGCGACGCTGGCCTCGTCGGCATGTCGAGCCCCGAAAAGATGATGGACTACGGCGCGAAAGATGCGCTGGTGAAGCTCAACGACACGTCGCTGGTGCCCTCGGACACGGCAGCGTACTACGACGTCGAGAGCTTCCACGAGACCTTCCCGAAGTCGCTCTCCTACGGCGAGCGCGTGCTCAAGCAGAACCGCGGATCCACGGGTTCCGGCATCTGGCGTGTTCGCATCGAGGACAAGGAACTCGCTGACTCCGTTGAGCCGGGCACCGCTCTTCCGCTCGACACCATGCTGGTCTGCACGGAAGCCGTCGACAACCACACCGAGCACAAGAAGCTCGGCGAGTTCATGGACTTCTGTGACCAGTACATCGTCGGCGATAACGGCATGCTCGTGGACATGCGCTTCATGCCCCGCATCGTGGAAGGTGAAATCCGCATCCTCCTCGTCGGCGACAAGCCGGTCTTCGTTGTTCACAAGAAGCCAGCCGCCGGTGGTGAAAACTTCTCGGCCACCCTGTTCTCTGGCGCGCAGTACACCTACGACAAGCCGGAAGAGTGGCAGGACCTGATCGACGAATTCGCCGCTGTCCGCCCTGTTATTGCCGACAAGCTGGGTGGCGACGGCAACGTGCCGCTGATCTGGACCGCTGACTTCATGCTTGACGACGGGGAGAACGGCGAGGACACCTACGTCCTGGGCGAGATCAACTGCTCGTGCGTGGGCTTCACCTCTGAGCTGGACATGGGCATCCAGGAAATGGTTGCCGACGAAGCAATCCGCCGCGTTGAGGAAGCCAACGCCTAAGAGCTCTGTCTGGTTGTTATAACCCGGTTGTTATAACAATCTGCCCCCATCGATCTGTGATCGGTGGGGGTAATTGGTGTGTGGCGTTTGTATGGCGCTTTATGCGCCGTTATTCCAGTGTTGTTGTGTGGCGGGCCTGACGACGACCTTTGCGACGTAACCACCACACGCGTACGGCGCCGAAAATGGATAGGACGACGACGAGGGCGATGTTGCCAAAGACGTCAAGGATGATGACGCCGATGCCACTTTGGCCGGTCGGGTCCTGGTACGCGAGGTAAATGAACGGGATGGCGAACCCGGCGTAAATTCCCGCCGCAGCGGTGTACGCACCCGTGTAGACGCGCGGCGTGAGGCAGGACAGTGCCGACGCGGATACCACCAACAGAATCATGAAGGCAACGATTTGATACGGCGCGGTGTTTGTCGGGGGAGGCCACGTCGGCATTGTTGTCGGTGACCAGGTTAAACACACACCGGCAGAGATGAGGGATGCCACGATGGACCAGAAGAAAATGGTGAACTCACGTGTTGCGGGGACGCCATTAGGGGCTCTATCTGCCTCAGCGTTTTCTGCTGGTCCGCGTGCTACATCCTCTGCCGCCTGGGCGCCGCTGTGGGTATCCGGTGCTCCGCGTCTGTGAGCCGATCGACCCGCTGTTTCAATCCGATAGGTTGCGCGGATGATGACGTACCACACCATCAGCGGAAGTCCGAAGAAGAATAAGACACCTAGTAGAACTGACATCGGCTGTCACTCCTTATGTCGTCTATTCTGCGCGGATTAGTTAGCGCCGAGCTGATCGTCGATCAGCGCAGAGACACATGATGGGTCAGAGTCCTCGAGGAGTTTCCGGCAGCGGTCGTATTCGTTATCTTCCCCTATAGCTCGCGCAGCAAGGGCCAGAGCAGCAATGGCGCGGAGAACCCCACGGTTCGGCTCATGCGACCACGGCACCGAACCCCATCCTTTCCACCCATTCGCACGCAAAGCGTCAAGGCCACGGTGATAACCGGTCCGCGCATACGCGTAGGCGGCAACGGCCGCGCGGCGGTGATCGTCGGAACTGTGAGCAGCGGTCATGTCGATGGAACGCAATGCATCTTCGGCAAGCTCTGCCCATGCGAGTGAACTTGTGGGCACAGCGACGACGACGTCGTTGAGGTTCTTTCCTTCGTCGATCAACGCTTTCGCGGGATCGGCGGGTAGTTCGACGGGTGCGGGGGCTAGGAAATCACGGTGCTCACTCATAAGCCCAGTTTAAATGCGCCTACATAACAATGCTAGGGACTGGATTGCCTGCCCTTCGCGCAACCTTCGACGCGCCCGCGGCCCCGTCGTCGGCTAACTAGCTTCAGGCTCGCTATTCCCCGGGCCGATTCCGTGCTCAATACCGGCAATGATGAATTCCACTTTGCTGTCCAGAAAACCTGTTCCCGGCATGTCCTTCATACCAAAGACATCGTCGTTGTTGTCGGCCGAGGTGGTGTACCGGTCAAGCGGGGTTTCTCCAGCGTCGTCGGTTGTTGTGAAGGACCGCATCTGAATAAATGTTGTGATGGTGATGTCACCAATGAAGTCCACGGCGAACGATGCGCACAGGAATCCGCCGGGAATATTGAGGCGAACAAGCCGGTCAATGAGCCTCCTGAAGCCAGGCAGAACACCGATAATCGCCTCGGGTTTGGTCATAATGACCGTGGGTGCCTCGGGGTAACGCGAAAACAGGTCCCACGATCGCGAGCTAAACAGCCTCAGCGCGTCCTGCCATGTCGTGGCCACGGCCGGGTCATTAATGTGCTCGGCAAGCTTTTGCATCGCCGCTGCTTGTAGCTCGTCCCGCGAGGAAAACATGCGGTACAGCGCCGGAGGTTTAATTCCGAGTTTGTCGGCAACACCCCGGAGACTGAAAGTAGCGACGCCTTCCTCGAGCGCGGCTTGTACAGCCTGTTCCTTATCGAAGACGGGTTTGCGACCGGGCCCGGGACTCAAATTAATGACCATCCTTGTGCTGCTTCGCGGGCACTCCATAGATGTTGATACATGCCACTCGATGCAATGAGTTCATCGTGGGTGCCGACCTGCACAACGTTACCATCCTCACCGAGCACGACGATCTTGTCAGCATTGCGGATCGTGTTGAGCTTATGCGCAATAACCAGCACCGTTGAGCGATCACGAAGGTCATTGATGGCCTGCTCGATGTGCGCCTCATTATCGGGGTCCAACGCCGACGTCGCCTCATCGAAGAGCACGATCGGCGCCCGTTTGAGCAGAGCACGGGCGATGGAAACGCGTTGACGCTCGCCACCAGAGAGGCGGTTTCCGCCTTCACCCACGGTGGAGTGCCACCCGCCGGGGAGCCGTTCTGCGATTTCATGGACGCCGGCGAGGCCTCCGGCGTGGTACACGTCGTCCTCGGTGGCATCGTCGTTCCCGACTTTGATGTTCTCGAACAGGGTGGTGTCGTAAAGATAAACATCCTGGAACACCATGGCAATCTGCTCCATCAGCTGCTCAGTGGGCTGGTCCTTGACATCGACGCCACCGACGCTGACGCTGCCCGAGTCGACATCCCAGAAGCGGGCTATGAGGCGGAAGAGCGTGGTCTTTCCGCTTCCCGAGGGGCCGACGATCGCCGTGAGTCCGTGTTGAGGTGCAGTGAAGGAGACGTCGTGAATGACGGGGTTGCCGCTGTGGTACCCGAACGTGGCTGACTTCATCGCCACTGTGCCCGGTTCGGGGAGGGACACACGCTCGGCGGGCGTCGGTAATTCGGGTGCGGACATGATCTCGTCGACCTGCCCAATGGGTTGACGCGCAACTTCAATGGCCAGCGTATTGCCGACGATTTCCTCAAGGATTTTGGAGAACCGGAGCGACACACCAATGAACGCCACCGTTGCAATGGGGGTCAACGTGCCGCTTGTGCCCAACACCACGGCCACGATAATGAGCGCCACGGTGATAGCTTGCGCGCCGATCCCTGAGATCACATTGCCGGCCAGGCTCACCCACAGGTCTTTAGCATGGCTGCGGTAGTTGTCCGACCGTGCGCGGTCGAGCGGCTCATACGATTGTGCCCGCCCGGAGGCACGAAGCGACGGCTGCGTGTGCGCGAATTCCACCACGCGGCTGGCGAAGTCGATTTCGGTCGGAATAGTCATCCGTTCCCCGGCCCGTTTCAGAGCGCGGGTCGCCGTCGTTAATAAAAGTATGACCGGAATGGCGATCAAGAAGACGAGCCCAAGTTGCCATGCCCAGAACCAGGCCAGGATGGTCATCACAATCATGGTGGTCAAGCCGCGAACGAGTGGGCCGAGGAAGTGCGCCGCGCCCTCACCGATCTGCATGAGGGACTGAGTGAGGAGGATGGATAACCGCGACGACACCGTGCGGTCGAACCAGCCCAGTGGTAGCCGGGCTACTTTATTGCCGACGTTAATAGTGCAATGGCGCAGCAGGTCCATGGCCGCCATATACCCGGTTGTTTGTTGGGCGTAGGTCATGATGGCACCGGCGACCGCGAGAACAACGAGCACCAGGATCCATTGTGGCCATGTGAGCCCCATGGAGGTGCCGCCATTGCTGTAGGCGGTGATGGCGGGGATTACCGCGAAGATGCCCACGCCTTCGATAATGCCGAGGACGACGGCGAACCACAGGCTGCGGATAAACCTTCTGTAGCCCTCGGCGGTGAGGATGTGCCGGAAGTCTTTGATGAGAAGGAGGTTACGTGCCCACGCAAGGGTGGATTGAGATTCAGAGCTCATTGTGCGACTCCTTGTGTGAGGTGCTTCCAGAAGGGTTGCTCGGCCAGTTCATCGGCGGTGCCTTGGGCGACGATGCGGCCGTGCTCCATGACGCAAATATGGTCAGCACCGGCGACGGATTCTGCATGGTGTCCGATGGCGAGGACCGTCCGGCCGCGTGCAAGTTGGGCGAGCGCGCGTTGGATGTCCGCCTCACAATCCGGGTCGGTGGCGGTGGTGGCTTCATCGAGGACCAGGACGGGGGCGTCGGCAAGGAGAGCGCGGGCGATGGCTAGCCGTTGCTTCTGGCCGCCGGAGAAGTCCGTTTGCCCGCCGAGGGTGGTATCAAAACCGTGGGGGAGCGCTTCGATGTCATCGAGAATATTGGCCTGACGTGCGGCTTCGCGTATCGCTTCGTCGGACGCGTCGGGGCGAGGTAGGGAGATGATGTCCCGGATCGGGAGGTCCTGCAAGTAGGGGTTTTGCAGGACGAATGACACTGTGGAATAGAGTTTCCGTTCGGTTAACTCTGTTAACGGTGTGCCGCCGATGGTGATTGTTCCGGAATCGGGATCACGGAAGCGGGCGAGCATTGTTGCGAGAGTCGATTTTCCGGAACCCGATGGTCCGACGAGGGCAGTCACCGTGTTGGGGCGAAGCCGGAGATTGATATCGCGCAGGGCGTCGACTTTGCCGTCGGCAGTGGAGTAGGCAAAGGACACGTCGGAGAAAACGATGTCCTGGTTGCCGTTCGTGCCGCTGGCCTGAATGCCAGCGCTGGATGAAGCATTGTCCTCGGGATTGCGCTCCTCGGGATAAGGAATCTGTTCCGTATCCAGCACTCCCTTGAGACGGAGCGCTGCATTGCCTGCCTGCTGATATGCCCACGCAGTCGATCCCAGAACCTCAATCGTCCGAGGGAGAATCAGCGCGATCAGCGAGCAGGTGAGAACCTCGGGGACTGTGACCCATCCGGTGCTCGCCATCAGCAGCCCGAATCCCACGTTGATGGCCATGAGCGTCGAGACCGAGATGAACGAAAGCGACAGAGCCGAGGCACGGATGAGCGGCCCGCACCATTCCCAGTAGAAGGAGGCAAAGTCCTTGCATGCCTGAGTAAATCGGGCATGCGTTTCTCCGGTTCGTCCGAAGTTCTTGACGACGTAGATGCCCTCGGTCAGTTCGACTGCGGCGGAGGAAATATCGCCCAGTTTGTCGTCCATTTCGGCGGTTTTGGTGCCCATGCCTCGCATGGTGAGCGCTTGCAGCGCGCCGTAAATGGGGAACGTGGCGATGGAGAGGAGACCAAGCCTCCAGTCGACGATGAACGCGTACGCCAGAAGAACTAGTGGCCCGGCGACCGCGGCAGTTTGTTCCACGGGGGCGTGGGCGATGAGCGTATGCACTTGTTTGACGTCGTCGTTAATTGCTTTGCGCACTTTGCCGGTTGAGGTGTCGCTGAACCACGATAAGGGCGCCCGCGCCAGGGTTTTCACCATGTCGCTTTGGATCCTGTCGCGCAACCGCAAATCAGCGAAGTGCGAAATAGCCAGCGCAAGCGTGTACAAGAACGCCTGCGTCAGGAAGGCGTAGACAAGGATGATGGCGCTGCGTTTGATGTCGTCATGGCTACCGTCGTTAAGAAGAAGATCACCGATGTGGGTGAGTGCGACATAGGGGGCAACGGCGACGATGCACGATGCGAAAGCCAGGATCCTGCACACTAGCAGCCGGCTCTGAACTGGCTTAATGAGCTGTTTGAGTGCGGCTTGGCTGGCTTTCCTTTTGTCCGAGTAACTCTCGGCGTCAACCGTTGGTGCCGATTGTGGCGATGTTGATGGTGTGGATTTGTTAGCGGTAACTGAAGTCATTGTTTTCTCCTTGGTGACGGATTACCGCGCGCGGGTTCGTGGATCCGCATGTATGCCTCTGCGTGATTGCGTCCACATGTGTTAGCCCTAACTACATTATAAAAAATTAAAGCAATTAATAAATATAGGGCAGGTGGGCCGGGGTGTCAATAAGGTTTTATTTGATATTTCTCACCCGCCGAGCCGACGTAACCACCGGGTGTGATTCCCAGTGATGGCGGGCTTAATTCGCGTGCTCAGAGCGGTTCCAGAACTCAGAAACCTCGTAACCGAAGTTGTATAGCGCCTCCCGCACAAGGGGGAGTGAGAGACCGATGACGGACGACGGATCCCCCTCGATGCGGTCGATGAACCACCCGCCCATGGCCTCCAGTGTGAACGCACCGGCACAGTTCAAGGGCTCTCCGGAATTTGCGTACGCGCGGATATCGGCGTCGGAAGCATGTGCATAATGCACTGTCGTGGAGGCCGCGCGCACGAAGGTGTCCTCATCTGTCGCCGTGGTGTCAAGGTTGATAATGCAGTGCCCGGTAATGAGTCGCGCAGTTTTCCCGCGCTGGTTAGTCCAGCGACGGATTGTTTCCTCGACGGTGTGGGGTTTGCCTTGAAGTTCGCCATCCAGGTACAGCATCGAATCGGCACCAATAACCACCCGGGGCGTGAGATTATCGCCTTCGGGGTGGACCGATGTGAGGTGTCTCGACGCAATAGCCGTGGCTTTTGCGTGGGCGAGGGCGCAGACTTGGTCCTCGGGGGATTTGTCGCGCACAGTGCGCAAAATGGCGACCTCGTCGACCTCGGGCGGTTCGATGGCTGGCTCGACGCCAGCAGAGCGGAGGACGGATAACCGCGAGGGGGAGGAGGACGCCAGAATGATCATGGTCCCATTAAAACACGCGGAACAATGAGATCAGCGGGCTTAGTAGAACCTCAGGTTGGGGAAGCTACCGGCATTCGACGTGTGCGTGTTCGTGAACTTCTCGTCGAAGCGTCCCCAGTTGTTCAGTGTCTCGGGTTCGCCGTCGTCGCCCGCATTAGCTGACATACCTGCAAACAAAGCCGTCAGGGCTGCCACTTGAGGCGCGGTGGGATTTCCCTTGATCACTTTGAGGAACACAGGCTTCTTCTCGGTCGCTGTTCCGTCACCGGGTGCGCCCGTGTCGCTAGCGCTGGTTGTGGTGTCGTCCACGTGTGAGCCGTCAGACATGTAAACTCCATTTCTCGCTGTTTCTCCCGTGGAGGCCGTCGTCGTTAATAGTCGTCGTTAATAACGGTTGCTAACGACGGAGGGGCGGGGAAGGTGGTCGCCCCTCGGCCACGTTGGTTACAGCGGAATGTTTCCGTGCTTCTTTGCTGGGACGTTCTCCACCTTGCGGTCCAGCAGGCGCAAGCCTTCGATGATCTGGCCGCGAGTTTCGCTAGGCGGAATAACGGCGTCGACGAACCCGCGTTCGGCCGCAACATAGGGGTTGACCAGGGTATCTTCGTACTCCTGCTCATAGGACTTCTGCAGGGCAGCAACGTCCTTGCCTTCTTTAGCCGCTTTCTTCAGTTCCTTGCGGTAGACGAATCCGACGGCGCCGGCAGCACCCATCACGGCAATCTGGGCGGTGGGCCATGCGAGCGAAATATCCGCGCCCATGTCCTTGGAGCCCATGACGCAGTACGCTCCGCCGTAGCCCTTACGCGTGATTACCGTGATCTTCGGGACGGTGGCCTCTGCGTAGGCGTACAGCAACTTAGCACCACGACGGATAATGCCGTCGAACTCTTGGTTAGTGCCGGGAAGGAACCCCGGAACGTCGACAAGCTCAATGATCGGAATGTTGAACGCGTCACAGGTACGGACAAATCGCGCAGCCTTCTCAGAGGCCTTAATGTCCAAACACCCTGCGTATTGCATGGGTTGATTGGCGACGAAACCGACGGCACGTCCCTCGACCCGGCCAAAACCGATGATGACGTTTTCGGCGTAGCCTTCCTGGATCTCCAGGAACTCCTCGTCGTCGGAGATGTGGGTGATGACATCTTTCATGTCATACGGCTGGTTGGGGGAGTCTGGGATGATCGTGTCCAGTTCACGGTCCGCGTCGGTGATGTTGTCCTCGATGGAGCCTTCGAATGGATCGGCAGGGACACGAGGCGTTTCGGCCCGGTTATTTTGTGGCAGGTAGCTGATGAGCTCTTGCACGAAGTCCAGGGCGTCTTCGTCATTTTCCGCGGTGTAGTGGGATGTACCCGAGGAACTCATGTGGGTTGAAGCACCACCGAGTTCCTCCTGGGTGATTTCCTCGCCGGTCACGGTCTTGATGACGTCCGGGCCGGTAATGAACATCTTGGAGGTCTTATTCACCATGATGATGAAGTCAGTCAGCGCTGGCGAGTATACGTGGCCACCTGCGCACGCACCCATAATCAGGGAGATCTGCGGGATAACGCCCGATGCGCGGGTGTTGCGGAAGAAGATCTTGGAGTACAGGCCCAGGGACACAACGCCCTCTTGAATACGGGCACCAGCACCTTCATTGATGCCGATCAGCGGCACCCCGGTCTTAATGGCCAAGTCCATGATCTTGACGATTTTTTCGCCGTACACTTCGCCGAGCGCACCACCGAAAATGGCGACGTCTTGCGAGAACACACAGACCTTGCGGCCATCGATCGTTCCGTAGCCCGTGACAACACCGTCGGTGAGAGGGCGTTTAGCGTCGAGCCCGAAGTTCGTGGACCGGTGTCTGGCCAGGGAATCAACTTCGACGAAGGAACCGTCGTCAAGGAGATATTCGATGCGCTCGCGGGCGGAAAGCTTGCCCCGGTCGTGAATCTTGTCGATGGACGCTTGGCCCATAGGCATCTGAGTCTCTGCGAGACGCGACCGTAGATCGGCCAACTTGCCGGCGGTGGTG
>OKFO01000058.1_pt1 | contig 71928 bp, 62 predicted proteins | sample 1610231 | NCBI WGS metagenome assembly OKFO01 (sample SAMN04436633, study PRJEB24849) | human gut metagenome | biome: human gut; feature: NICU; material: stool | host: Homo sapiens | place: USA: Saint Louis, MO | collected 2010-01-17 | reverse complement strand
CATCAAGGCCACCGTGCCCGACACGAGCGGTGCAGAAAAACTCGTCCCGACAAAAGGCTGAGGCGTTGGTTCCTCCGCCATGGCAGGATTCCGCTGAATCTCCGCAGGATCGGTGGCCGCCATAATCGGTGATGACCCCAGCTCAGGACCCATCACAGGACCACCCGGGGCCGTAATATCACCGCCGGCGAGGGCATAATCCGCCCGACGATGACGATCGCCACCAACCGCCCCCACCGAAATCACTGTTGGCTCATGGGCAGGGTAGGCATTCATCCCATCGTGGCACGGGCCCGTGGAATTCCCCGCCGCCGCGACCACCGTCGCCCCGGCGCTCTCGGCACGATCCAGCGAACCGCGAAGATGCTCGATCCCCTCGGGCTCCATCCGTGGATCTGTGCAGGCAGCGACCGAAATATTGATCACGCGTGCGTGCGCGTCGACACTCCTATTAATAGCGTCCGCAACACCAGTTAAGGTGCCCGTTTTCGGAGACCCCGTCGAAGGAGACGCAGGCTGCCCGCTCCCATCATTGCCAGAGCGATGACGTGGCTGGGCGTGTGCACTCGTTTGTCGTATCGACAACAAATCAACGTCCGGAGCTACCCCACGCGCACGTCCGTGACCAGCGATAATAGTGCCGACGATTGTTCCATGCAGATCGCAATCCTCAGTGCCGTCGGTGTCGCCCAAAAGATCCCCGCCGCCTATCAGAGTCGGGAGATCGACATGACGATTCACCCCAGTATCAATGACGGCCACCGTGATTCCCCGGCCCGTTGCTAAGCGCTGAGCCTCGGCCAACGAAGGCAAGGAATCCACGGGAGTGAGCATATCCGTGGCGAAACCGCGCCGGGATAACTCGATCTCCGTCAAACCGCGCGAACATTGATTCTCATGAGCGCCGACGTCGGCAGCGTGTGACCGCGGGGGACCGCACGACCAGGGAGAATCGATGATCGTCGACGACAAAACCCCGATCGTGACGCATACGGACGCGAGGGCACGTCGAGAAGAAGAACCAACATTCTGGCTGGTAGATGGGGCGGTGATGTAAGAGAGATGGGCCGAGGTAGTGGCCTTCAAAGAGTGTGGCATGGCGATTACCCCAGCCCACGAATAACGGTGAAAATCCCTGCCACCCACAAAGCCAGGGGGATCGCCGCCGCCGTCATGATGGCTTCCATAATCTCAATCGCCTTCTGAATTGTGGGGTCCGTTACTCTCCATTGCGGCAGGACGGGAATAACTAACAGCAAGGCGAAAACAGATGTTCCTGCTGCTAGAGCCACTGTATTCATCGTGCCGACGGGATAATCCGCAAGGAACAGAGTCAGCGATGTGATAGCGAGGCACGCGAGCGACGTTGCCCGAGCCAATGCTTGAACGGAATACCGAGCTTGCAGGCGTGCGCGAAGCCCCTCGGCGATGGCAATGACGAGGATAAGCGATGCTGTTCCCGCCGACGGAGATGACCACGCGAGGCACAGAGCAGCGAGGATGATGAGTACCGCGCAGCCCGCGGACATGCCCGTATGAATGTCGTGCGCCAGGCGGACGCGTTGAGGACGATCGGGGAGAGGCGGACTGTCGGCCTCGTCGAGTTCACTCCCTGTCGACGGGACAGGGTCGGGACGAACTCCAGCGCAGCGAAGTGCGAGCATCCCGGTCCAAGAATGGATGAAAAGTGCGAGCAGCAGCCAGACGCAAAACACGACTTGAGGGGTCACAAAGGAGAAGAAAGTTAAACCCAGCGGAAGAACCATGATGCCCGAAAAAGTAAGGAGGGCAATGGCGGAAACGATGTCCGATGATGTATTAATCGCGCCGGGAATTCTCGCAACTGAGTTTTTTGCGTCTGTTGTGGAGTTTTTCTTAAAAACACTGAGGTGGAAGAAAGTTACTGCTCCGCATACCAATGCTGTGCAGAGACAGCCGAGGGATACCGCCATCCAGGGAGATGACCAGCTCAGAGCGCCCAGCGCCCATGCAGCCGCCCACCACAATGCTGTTGACTCAAGGACGTAGGAACTATGCGGGGGAGAATTCCGAACCCACAAGGATGCGTATTGCACATTAGGTTGTGATGGATAGTTTGTATCCTTTTCTTCGCTCCCATTGATATCTGAGGGCTTTATTGTGTGGTGAGTCTTAATATAAGCAAGAAATACGCAAAAAGAAGAGGAGAGTAAAGCAACAGCGACGAGACACCACCACGGGAATAGCGACGAATAAGCGAAGAGTGTTAAGAAGTACCCATGCCCATCCGGGGAGTCTAAGGGTGGATTATGCCGTGTGATCGACGTGATTTCGTCCCAGAGTCCCCAATTCTTGGAAATAACATTGACCAGTTGGGGAATGAGTGACAATGCCACCAACGTCATAATCGTAATGGGTAAGATTCCACGGTTAATAATATGGCCAAAAAAATGATTATCGCGGGATTGAGATAGAGCTTCCGCTGTGGTGATGTGAATGTCGTGTCCGCCCCACGGACGAGTGGTTAGTAAGAGTGTATCGCCAGGTTGAACGCCATAATCTGTCAATGACGCTTCATACCGGATAGTGCGGCCGCTGCTGGTTATAAGCCGCCACGGTGTCGTTGGTGGGGCAGTGGTGTCGAGAACACGGTGTTCTCGGAGAGAATCCACCAGGTCACTAATTAATTCTGTGGCGGGCTGGTGGGTAAGCACCGTGACATCAAGACACTGCCGGTGGAGGGGTTCGTGGATATCGTCGTCGAATAAAATTTCACTAAGTAAAGAGTTATTGTGTGAAAAGTCTGTAGGGTAAACAGATAATTCACGGTGATCATTGCTTGCCGCTTCATTTCTTTCAACGTTATCGCTTTGCTGAAATCCCAAACTGGCGAATGATTCATCGGGCAGCTCAAGAATGATGCGTATTCGTGTTCTTGATAGATCTAGTCGCGGGCCCGTCGTAAATTCGTTGTCTTTCTCCTCTTGATATGTGGTTGACCTGCGAAAATCGCGTGTGTTCGTGTGTGGCATGTATCCCCCTTTTCCCCGAATGCTATGCCGGATAACAAGTTTCGCATATACTACCCACATTGCACAGTCTGAGGGGATCCATGCTGTGTATATCGTTATCAGCCGCAGGTGGCTAGGGGGCATTCAGTGGGTAGTTCATCCGCGCAGTCGGTGGTGCGTCGTTCACCTGAGCATGCCGACGGGAACAATGACTCCTCCACAGCAATGTCGATGCAGACAGTCGTTCCTTATACCGACAGATGGTGCCCGGAGCTACCAGAACCTCGTGAAATCCCGGTCGATCAACCGCCAGAGGCTTCGCGTTCCCCTCAGCAGCCGCTTTTTCGTCGGCTCTTACCCTTAGTGATGGTGGTCACGGTGCTGGGGATGGTCGCCATCATGGTTGTTTCCGGAAACGCGGCCAACCCCATGACCTACCTTTTTCCGCTGATCATGGTTGCGTCCATGGTGGGGATGGTGACGGGAAATCAGGGACAGTCTGTCGACGAACGACGCCGTGTGTACCTGAGGCACATTGACCGATGTCGGCGGGAATCCAGGGAACACGCTGAACAACAGCGCTCCATGATGGAATTTGTGGATCCCGATCCCCATGCCTTGATGCTTTTTGCGGGAAGTGACCGCATGTGGGAGCGGAGTCGGTACGATGACGACTTTGCTCATGTGCGCATCGGAACAGCGTCCCAACGAGCGCGAACCCATGTGAGCATTGGGGAAACCAATGCGGTGGAAGATATTGATCCGATTTGTGCCTTGGCCTTGCGCCGCGCGCTCAGAGAATCCTTGGTGCTTTCGGATGTTCCTGTGTGCCTGGCTTTGGGTGACTTTTCGACGGTGTATATCGGTGGGGCCGACGGGCGGAAAGTTGTTCGTTCGCTGCTGGCCCAATTAATCACGCTGCATGGTCCGGAGGCTATTCGGATTATCGTGTGCGGCCATCCGCGATCGTGGCCGTGGCTGCCATGGATTCCACATTCGGATGGCCAGGAGGCGTTTCCCGATCCTGAGGCAGTCGTGACGGCTTTGGACGAATTGTGGTCGGATAGGTCTGGAGCCTCTACCTCGCGCGATGACTCCGGGCCTCAAGTTGTTCTCATCATCGACGGTGCTGCGCCTCTCACCGTTGCCCATCACCCGGCGGTGACCAGCGTGATTGTCGTCGGCACGCCTGACGAGGATGTGATGCCGGAAATCCAGCGCCAGCAGCGTTGGCATGTGATGGACCAGTGGGAGGCTCACGCGGCGGAGGAAGGCATCGCGCTTCGGGCTGATCATGGGATGATTTCCGCATTAACGACGTCGGGCTTGGATACATTTGCCCAGGCCGATACGCTTTCTGAGCAGGAACTTGATGTTCTCGCCCGCTCGATGGCGCGGTACACGCGGCCGACAGATGCCGTGCTCGCTGAGCACTCCACGGAAGGGATCGACGAAGTAGAACTTGTGCTCGGTGTGGCGACACCTCTTCTGGTCTCACCCTCGGCCGCATGGACTGAAAAGCGGGGTGCGGAGCGTCTTCGCATCCCATTGGGTCTTAACAGTGACGGTGACCCGTTCTACCTGGACATCAAAGAATCCGCCGAGGGCGGGTCGGGGCCGCATGGTTTATGCGTCGGCGCGACCGGCTCAGGCAAGAGCGAATTGTTACGAACCTTGGTGCTCTCGCTTGTGGCGTCGCATTCACCTGAACAGCTCAACCTCGTTCTTGTTGACTTCAAAGGTGGCGCAACGTTCATAGGCATGGAACGGTTGCCCCATGTTGCAGCGGTGATCACGAACTTGGACGATGAATCCGCGCTTGTTGATCGTATGGAGGACGCTCTCCAGGGGGAGCTGACCCGGCGTCAAGAGTTTCTTCGGGCGCACGGTGTGTCGTCCTCGGTGGAATACGCCGATCTGCGGCGTCAATATTCTGGTCGCGGAACTGGTGATGACGGTGATTATCCGCCTCTGCCAGCACTAGTCATTATTATTGATGAGTTTTCGGAATTATTGAGTGCGCATCCTGGTTTCATCGACACTTTTGTGGCGATTGGTCGATTGGGGCGCTCTCTGGGGGTTCATCTTCTTTTAGCGACGCAGCGCCTGGAAGAAGGACGATTGCGGGGGCTCGACGCTCATCTGAGTTACCGCATCGGGCTTCGCACATTTTCTGCTGGGGAGTCGAGGATCGTTCTTGGCGTCAACGACGCCCACACCCTTCCTAAGGAACCCGGTTATGGCCTCGCTCGAGTGGGTGGGGATTCTATCACCGCATTTCGCGCCACCTATGTCTCCCGGCGCTGGAATGGTTCGGTTGCATCTGGAGCTGCTGGTTCCTCTGCTCCGGTGAAAGCGTCGCCACACCCCTCAACGATTCTGCGTATCGCCATTGACAGATTGAGCATCGACGGACCCTGTGCATCGGAGGTGGCGCGCTTTGTCCCCGCCCGAACGATATGGTTGCCGCCCTTACCTGACGTCTTAACCATGTCCGAATTAAATACTCGGACTCGTCGTCTCACGCGTGACCATACCTGTTCCAACGACGGTCTTCAGATAACGATCGGTTTAATCGATGCGCCACGTACCCAACGTCAGATCCCATGGACTATTGACCTGCGGGGATCAGCCGGACATGTCGGCATTATTGGCGGACCGCAGTCAGGAACAACAACCGCGGCAAGAAGTGTGGTCACGACGTTGGCTTTGTCCCGTACCAGTGATCAGGCGCAGTTCTACGTCCTGGACATGGGCGGATCCGGCCTAGGAACTCTGGAACGATTGCCGCACACGGTTGCCGTGGTTCATCGTCATGAACATGACCGCATCCTTCGTCTGGTCAATGAAGTCGCTGTGTTAGCCGAGGACCGTCGGGAGGAATGGCTCCGGCAGGGGTGGGCCAGCGTCGATGCTGCCCGCGAGCATGGGGTCAGCGACATCTTCGTGGTCATCGACGGGTGGCACGTCATAACGACAGATTTCCCCGACGTGGCCGATGCTCTCGGGCTCCTCATTGCAGACGGTCTCTCGGTAGGAATTCATGTCATTATTACGGCCAATAGATGGTCCGCACTGCGGCCCCAGATCCGTGACTTACTCGGAACGAGAATTGAATTATCGCTGGGAGACCCCCTGGAGTCACTGATTGATAGGAAATTATCTGAACGGATACCCAGCTGCCCAGGTCGCGCAATCGTGAAATGGAAAGGGACCAGCCTTCATGCCTTGGTTGTTCACTCAACGAACCAAGACATTGCCGAGGTGACGCGCATAGCAGCGCAACGAGGAGATACTCGAGTTCCCCGCGCTACGGGTCCTTCCAGAAGCCCTCACACGTGAGGAACTCGACCCCGTTCTTCCTCCAGTGATCGCGATGGGCCGCGAGAGCGTGCGTCTATCAACGTGGTCGTGGTCAACGGTGGCAAACCCGGCCATGCTCATCGTCGGAAAAGGGGAGAGTGGACGAACAACGACGCTTCGCTCACTCATTCACGGCATTACAAGCGCGTATAAACCGAAGAATTTCGGAAAGAAACCGGCGACGGATGAAGACGCGAAAGCCGATGATTCCGCAGCTGATGCGACGAGCACTGTTGATGCAACAAGCACGGATAACGTGCCAACCGCGGCCATCGTCGTCATTGATCCACGACGAACCTTGCTGGCAGAAGTCCCGAGCGATTATGACGCCGGATATGCCTCGACACCCTCCGCCGCAGACACTGTGATTGCCCAGCTGACCACCACCATGAACATGCGCTTACCTGGTGATTCGATCACCCCGCAGGAGCTGAAGGACAGATCGTGGTGGTCCGGCCCAGAGATTTTTCTTCTTATTGACGATTACGATCTTCTCACGATTTCGCCAACCGTCATGAGCGGATTTGTCAGTGTGCTTCCCCATGCTCGCGACATCGGGGTGCATATTGTCGTGGCGCGACGAGCATCAGGAATGATGCGCGCAGCTCACGATCCTCTGCTCGCAGGAATGCGTGCCATCAACGGCGTGGTCGCGCTGCTATCCGCGGACAAAGACGATGGCCCATTATTCGGGGTGCCATTGCGGCCAGCTCTTCCAGGCCGTGCGCACATCATTGTCAACGGAGCGACCAGCGAAATTCATTTCGCGCGTGCGCAGCTTTCACCCGAGGGCAGTACCGAGGATGAGGACAAGAAATGTAGTCCTGCCGGCACTGACACGGATGACACGAACGCGGATGATACGGACTTAGCCGACGACACCACGGCACACAGTAATAACACCGAACAGAAATAGCACCGAAAATCTAAACGGGGTTGAGACACAAGGGGGAACTACGTGACTGTGAGTACGACGACAAGGAACTACGCGTCACCAAGCTTTACGCCGACGATGCCTCCAGATAATCATCAGGCTCGTATAAAAAGACACACTGAGTCCAGCCGAGGCCAGAGCGTCCCGGACGTTGTATCCATCGGGCGTAACAGCCGAACCGAACAACGCATTGTTTTGTGTCCGTCATGGTGGGGGCTACTTCGTCGGAAACGGTGGGCTGATAACTACGTCGACGATGATGCACAGCGGTATCAGCACGCTGATACTGATCCTTCCTTCGCGCGCTCGGCGTTAACAGAGAACGCCCCCACCATTCTTCCGATGTCCGACGCGCTCTGCCGCATTGAACCTGCTCTTCGGCCTATTTCGTTCGTTCTCCACATCGCAGGGCAATACGCGGGACTGACAGCACTGACACTTCCCGCCGACGAAGCAATGACCGACCTCGTCCCCATCGGTGACGGAAAGTCCTTTATGGATCCCCTAATCGCCGTCGTGAGCGCAGAAATTGAATCTGCCGTGGAGACCGGCCGAGTCCCAAGTTCGCGTGAGCGAGACCTGATCGGACCCGAGGGCGTCGAAGTCCTTGTCGTTGCTGCAGACAAGGCTACGAATAAGCCCGGTCGGGGCGCTGAACTCGTTGAATATGCCCTGGAGAAGCTGAACGAGGCGTCCATTCCGGCGATGCGGGTCGGCATCGAAGAGATAGAGATTTCGGCACGTATGGCCGGAGTTCTCTCGCGCGATTCGCACAACGATGTTCGCCCTATGGGCAACGAGGCCCACCGCGCAGGGAACGAAACGCATCGCAGCGGGGATGACACCGCGTTGCCCCGGGGAGGGCGAACCCAACAGAATCCACACAACAGGGTACGGACGGATAAGGATGTTTCACCAAACCCCACGAAACGAAAGGCAACCGACCTTCGTCCGCCGCGCCGGGATTATCGCCGTGGAGGGTTTCTACTCCGCCATCGCAATGCACTCGCAGTCACCATGTGCACCCTTGTTCTCATAGGGACAGCTCTCGCCGTCACGCTGCGCAGCGGCGGAAATCATGAGCAGACGAATCAAGCAGAAGCCAACTCTCAACACATTGATGGCGACGAACGGACAGAGGGTAATGACGCAACCGGGGGACAAACAGCACTATCCGCCACGCCAGCAAGTAGCGACCACCATGATCAGCCAGGCGGAATCGTCGATAACGGAATTGTCCGGGCGGCCTTGACCTCTGGATGGATAAGGTCTCACTCGTCGACGCCCGAGCGCCTCATTTTGGAAGATCCTGCGGATGAAGACATACGGATCCTGGTCTCAGGTCATCCCGTTCAACCAGACGTGACCGACGCACACCTCCGTGAACACGTGGAATCAATGGTCCAAACTCGAGCCGAGTTTTCCAACTACGCGCCCGAATCTGCGTGGCGACAAGGTGCCGTGAGCTACGAAGAACGCCCAGAAGGCGGATCGGTGGTTCAGTGGACGACATTTTTGCAAGAAGGAAAACAAGTCAGCGTCGGATGCCAATGGAAAGGGGAACTCACCGCGAAACGCACAGCGGCATGCTCGACCGCCGCGCGCAGTGCAGAAGTCATGCCCTCATGATGCGGAAATCCATGCCAGTAGGCGTATTTACCCAGCATATGGGGTCAAGGCAGTTAATCGTGGGTGCGAAAAGGTACTCGCCAGAAAAAATATTAAATAGCCGGGAACCGATCGACGACTGATGAGTCTGTACTCATACACTGCCACAACACCACGGAAAATCTCGGGATTGTAACGAGGCCGTGGTGGGGCGGGATTCGATATCAACACATTTCACTAAGACGGGAAAACCAATGAGCGGGCTTTTTGCTACCGAACACGAACTGATGACCACGACGGCTGGGAAAGTGGATGCCGTCAATGACCAAGTCCAAGCAGAACTTCAACGCCTACAAGGCACCGTCGACGGCGTAGCGGGAGCGTGGAAAGGAAACGCCAGCGTCGCCTTCGGAGAACTCATGGCCCAATGGAACGACGCCGCGCTCCGTCTCCGTGAAGCGCTGAGCTCCATATCAGACAACATTCGCGCGAACGCCTCGGCATTCGCCACCACCGAAGAACAGAACGCCGCATCATTCACCCAGCTAGGCGGCCTGTCTCTATAAAACCTTCGCGCCAGCACCCTGACCAACCACGAAAGACATAAGGAAGAGAACAGCACTATGAGCACCGACATGATCCACTACAGCTTCGGCGACATCGCGGCAGCCAGCGGAGACATCACCCAAACATCTGCACGGATTAACGGCTTACTCGATGACCTCAAAAGCCAACTAGCGCCCATGGTTAGCACCTGGACCGGTGAATCTGCCTCCGCATATCAGGCAGCCCAGCAACAATGGGACACCGCCGCAGCCGACCTCAACCAAGTTCTCGCCACCATCGCGCGGGCAGTGGCAGACAGCAATGATTCCAGGAGTGACATCAACCGCTCGGCTGCGGCATCCTGGAGTTAGCGTAAATCCCAAGGACGCACAGGTGGGTTGACGAGGGGCAGCGTGGAAGCCGCCAATGGAGAAATTCACCAATTCATGCAGGGATTATTCATCCGCACAGTTGAACTGCACGAAAACGGTAAATAAAATTCAAGGAATGAATTTTCTGCGTTCAGTGCGGTCCAGCTTCCCGCGCACAGCGACCCACCGCCGGTCAACGGCACCGGGACAGTCAGCCGCGGGCACACAACGGCCCAACACGCTGGCCCGCACTGTCGCCACACTGGGAACGTGGGCAACCTTCGTCGGCGTCAGTGTTGCCGGATGTACCTACAACTCCGAAGGAGCAGGAACATCCGACGACCCCACCGAAACGATCTCAGTTCCTAAAGACGAAGCCATTGCTGACTCCCTACCCGCAGCGCTGAAGCAAAAAGGCACCTTCACCGTGGGAACGTCGGCGGATTTCGCCCCACTCGAATTCATCGGAAACGATGGGAAAACCATTGAAGGCGCCGAAATCGACATGGCCAAAGCCGTCGGAGACCTCTTCGGACTCACCACGCAATTCACCAACGCAAGCTTCGACAGCCTCGTGGCATCCGTCGGCACCAAATACGACGCAGGATTCTCATCGTTCGATGTGAAACCCGAACGCCTCGAGCACACCAACATGGTCACCCTGTACACATCGGGGACAAAATACTCCGTCCTCAAAGATAACCCACGGGACATCGACCCCAGCGATATTTGTGGTGACTCCGTCGCCGTCCTCACCGGGTCCGTCTACGAAGAAATGGCCAACGACAAGAACGACGAGTGCAAGCACAACGGCAAAAAGGGAGTCACGATCCAGTCGTACAAAAACTCCGCAGACGTTGCCACCGCCGTCGCCGGAGGGAAAGCTGACCTCTGGTTCTCCGACTCGCCCGTCGTCGACTATGCAGAAAAGCAATCCAAAGGGCGCGTCCAGCCGATCGGAAAAGTCGTCGACTCCACTCCCAAATCCGCGATCGTCGCCAAGAATGACACCCAACTTGCCGACGCCATCCATGCGGCGATTCAAAAGCTCATCGACGACGGGACGATGAAGAAAATCCTGGCCAAATGGGGAACCGAAGATTCCTTTATCTCCGAATCACAACTCAACCCCAAGCCAGATGATGACGCATAAACCCAAGCGCGCCAGACAGCGCACGACTACGAGCCGCTACGCCAGCCACCGCGCCACCATCGCTGCAGCACTGACGCTCGTTGTCGCGGGAGTGCTGTCCGGCTGCACATATAAATCCGAAGAAAGTCCAACCGGAAATAACGCAATAGAGTCCACAATCGATGCCCTCACCACCAACGATAACATCGCGAAGATAGTGCCGGACCCAATCAAGTCTCGCGGAACGCTCATCGTAGGCACCTCGGCCGACTACGCACCCGCAGAGTTCGTCGGCTCCGATGGTAAGACCCTCGAAGGATTCGAAATAGACCTCACGCGGGCACTCGCGCGCGTGATGGGGCTCGACGCAGATATTCGCAACTCAACATTCGACAGCATCGTCCCCTCCGTCGGCACGAAGTTCGACGCGGGAATCTCCGCATTCACCATCAATAAAGAGCGAATGAAACAAGTGAACATGGTCAGCTTGTATGACTCCGGGCGAGCATTCGGCGTCGCCAAAGGTAACCCCAAAAACGTTGACCCGGAGCATCTGTGCGGGCACTCCGTAGCTGTGCAAACAGGGTCCTTGCACGAAGAAGTCATGACCGAAGAAGCGTCCCACTGCGGAAGCGACGAAAAGCTGACCATCCAAAGCTACAAAAACCAAACCGACGCGTCCACGGCAGTCGTGGGAAGAAAAGCCGACGTCATGGTGGCAGACTCGCCGATAGTGTCTTACGCAGTGAACCAATCCCAAGGGCGCCTCGATACCGTCGGCACTATCGTGAACCGTGCGCCCAAGGCAGCGATCGTTGCGCAAAACAATCGCCCCCTGGCAGAAGCCATTCGAGCTGCCACACAAGAGCTCATTGATAACGGCACCATGAAAACAATCATGGACGCGTGGGCCAACAAAGGATCAGGAATCCCCGAAGCCCAAATAAACCCGCCCGTGTCCTCCTGACACTTTGACGACAGACCGACCGACCCAGAGGAGCCCATTGCTACCGCTCAACCGCGAATTCTCCCACGTCGCCCGCTCCATGACCAGAGACCTCCTCGGATACATCAGCCACGACGACTTCATCAGCTTCGCCGGCGGAGCCCCCGACCCCACACTCCTGGACACATCGGGCATCACGGAATGCGTCCGAACGGTGCTAGACGACAGCGGGCCCGACGTCTTCCAATACTCCGTCACAGAAGGCGAACCCGAACTTCGGCAAGCAATGGCGCGGGAAATGCAACGTCGGCACCTGTCCGCCCCCGCGGACAACATCCTCATCTCCACCGGCAGCCAAGAAATACTGTTTTTACTCGCCCGCGTCATCATCAACCCAGGGGACACGGTCCTGGTCGAAGCCCCCACCTACCCCGCGGCCATCCAAGCATTCACCATGGCCGGAGCGCGGGTTATCCCCGTGCCGTGCGACGATAACGGCATAATCCCCTCCGAACTCGAGCGCGCACTACAGGACTACGACCCCGTCATCACCTACCTCATTCCGGTCTTCCAAAACCCCACCGGCCGCTCAATGAGCGAGCGTCGGAAGGATGAAGTGCGGCGTGTTCTCACAGGCCACCGCAGTTTATTAGTTGAGGACGACGCATATTCACCTTTAGCCTTCGACGGGAACGCGCGCGAACCGCTCTGTCACACCTACGAGTCCGAATCCGGCGCGGTCTACTTGGCCAGCTTGTCGAAATTCCTGTCACCAGCGTTCCGTATTGGGGCCGCCCTGATACCAGATTGGCTACTCCAACCAATGGTGGTCGCCAAACAAGTATCGACGCTCCACGGATCCGTGATTGACCAGTGCGCTGCCGCACTGTGGCTCGACAGGGTAGAACCGGACGGCGTCTCCTCCCGCGACCGCGCCCTGAACACGATGCGGGCAACCTACCAGGCCCGATGCAAAGCCCTGCGCACACAATTACTCGACATCGTTCCTGACGGAACGCACATCACCGACCCCGATGGCGGCATGTTTGTGTGGATAGATTTTCCGGAGGAATTACGTCCACAGGTGAATACGCTGTCGCTGATCGACGACGCAATAGAACACGAGATCGCTTTCGTCCCGGGCACGGAATTTTTCCCACACGACTCCCAGCCGACTTCGGTCTATCGGAACGTCGAAAGAAAAGACAGTACGACGATCAACGCGGACACGAAACTGGAAGGGCAGCTCTCCATACGGTTTTCCTTCGCGGGAAACAGTATTCCGGTGATGAAGACGGGGATGGAGCGGTTTGCCACAGTTCTGCAGGAAGCTTTGCGTTAAGGGAGAGAAGGGGAGAGCAAACACCGCGCGAGGGGGAGAGCGGACTCCTTACATAACGAGCGTCGGCCAACCCACATAACGCACGGCCACGGATAACGCCCGCTCACTTGAACTGCTCGCACCTATTCCGGTACTCTCAACTATTTGTGTGTCGAGTTGTCGATGCAGCGTTGATTCAGTGATAGGAACTACGATTTCCGCGCTGTTGACGCTGATACAACGCCACATTGGCAATGTGACACGAGTCGCGGGTCTCCACCGGCCGCCGCGGCAGCAGACTGACGGTAGTTAGCCTGTTCAATTTTGTGGCTGGCAGTTCCAGACAGAATTTCAAGGAGTCATGTTGTCTACTTTCCACCCGAAGAGCGGTGACATTACCCGTAAGTGGTACGTCATCGACGCCGCCGACGTGGTGCTCGGCCGCCTCGCTGTTGAGGCTGCTGACCTGCTGCGGGGCAAGCGTAAGCCGATTTTTGCACCGAACGTTGACTGTGGTGACCACGTCATCATCATCAACGCCGACAAGGTTCGCGTTTCCGCAAACAAGCGCGAGCGTGAGTTCCGTTACCGTCACTCCGGATACCCGGGTGGTCTGACCACCATGACCCTGGGGCGTTCGCTCGAGGTGCACCCGGAGCGCGTCATCGAAGAAGCTATCGCCGGTATGATGCCGCACAACAAGCTTTCCCGCGCATCTATCAAGAAGCTTCACGTGTACGCAGGTAGCGAGCACCGTCACGCTGCCCAGAAGCCCGAGAACTACGAGATCAAGCAGGTGGCACAGTAGTGAGCGAGAACACCGAAAACCAGATTCAGGACGAGGCTAACGAGGCCGACTTCATCGCCGCCCAGGCAGCGAGCGAAGAGTTCGTTTCCACCATCGGCGATTCCGTCGCCACTGAGGTTGAAGAAGAAGCAGTTGTTGAGCCCGAGCAGCGCGACTTCCCGATCCAGACCGTGGGACGCCGCAAGCGCGCCGTTGTGCGCGTCGTGATGACCGCTGGCTCCGGCGAGTTCACCTGTAACGGCCGCGCCCTGGAAGATTACTTCCCGAACAAGCTGCACCAGCAGCTCATTAAGGCTCCCCTCACCCTCATTGAGCGTGAGGGCCAGTTCGACATCAAGGCGAACCTCAAGGGCGGTGGCCCCTCGGGCCAGGCTGGCGCTTTCCGCCTGGCGATCGCCCGTGCGCTGAACGCCTACAACCCGGCTGATCGCAGCGCCCTCAAGAAGGCCGGCTTCCTCACCCGCGATGCTCGCGAGGTTGAGCGCAAGAAGGCTGGTCTGCACAAAGCTCGTCGCGCTCCGCAGTACTCCAAGCGTTAAATATCGCTTTACCCGTCTTGCCGGGCTGCGTTGGACGCGCGAAACCCCTTGTCCTGCCACACAATTCGGCAGAGCAAGGGGTTTTCCTTTATATATATCGACGACGGCGTATGAACCCGACGGTGTATGCGCCGGCGACAGTGTGAAGCCAGCGCCTTCACACTTCTCAGTCGCCGCTACCGACCGTGCACTGGCTGGCGGGCTTCTTCCCCTTCGGGAACGCCTGGGTCAGGGCGTCGGCAAAACGTCGACCCTTTTCCTTGGCGCCCACGGTATTCGGATGGATCCCGTCGTCAATGAACCAGTCATCTTCAACCTCACCGGCCCAATCGTAAAGACGCAGGTTGGGGTACTCCTTGCACATCTTCCGCAGCGCTTCGTCATAATGCTGCATACCCGAGTTGGCATAGGCGGACTGGGCAGCGTTCACAGTTTTCACCGTCGGCCACAGCACGTGCTTCTCGTCCTTGACAATGTCCATAATCGTGCGGACACGGTCTTCCGCCGACGTCTGATTGCCAGCGGTGACGTTAGCGGCGTCGTTCGTTCCAATCGCCATCACCCAGCACGCATCTTTATAGTGATGGCTCTCCATGTTGGTGACGACCTCCGTGGCGTTCGGATCATCTTTGTATCGCTCAATAACGGCCCGCGCGCCCTTGATGTCCAGGTACACATCCTTCGCGCCCACACGCTTGTACTGCGCGCCGACACGGTCGGCCGGATCCGGCAGGTAGTCGGGCGAATTAAGCGCGATAGAGGTGGAATCGCCAATGTGGATCACCGTTGAGCAGTCAATCCCAGCATTCCGCCCTTGAGCAGCGGTGTCCTTACCATCTTTATCGCTTGCCGACGCTGCGTCGGGGTTGTCGGCACCGTTTCTCTGCCTATTACCGTTGTCTCCACCGACTTTGACCGCCCCGTCGGTTCCACTCCCGCCGATCGCAGCCATCGGGTCATTGGACGAGGAGCCATTAGACCCGTCGGCAAGAGCTTTAGGCAACCCGGCGGCGAGAATCGCGAGAAGGATGACCGAGGCAACCCCGGTGAGGACCGGTGGCGTCCCCCGTCGGCGAGAGACTGCCGGGCTCGTAGCGGTGCCTGATGCGTTTTCCGAAACCCTGCCTGACCACCACTTACGTGCCAGTGCAACAACTCCATGCCGACGGATTGGGTCCTCGATCAATGTCCAGGACAGAGCAGCCAGAATGATAGAAATCGCGGACAGAACAGGGCCTGCAATAATCAGGTGATTTTCGACGAACCCATCGGGCGCAAAAGCGATAACAGGCATATGCCAGAGGTAAATACCGTAGGAGCGCTCGCCCAACCAGCGCAGAGGCGGAAGACCAACGATGCGGGTCATCCACGAGTGCTCGTCGGCAAGAGGCAACAGAGCCGTCGCAGTAGCCAGGGCGAGAACGGCGAATCCTCCCTGGTAGAGCCACATGGCGTTATCGTCGGTACGAACCATCATGAAGATCACGACGGCCAAACCGGCCAGCCCGACCAGGTCAAGAAGATGACGGGCGAGTGCGTTGGAACGCCAGGACCGTGAAGCTTGTGTACTGTCGGACCCCGAAGCGTTGGAAGCGGCGACCCCGGGTTTCCACACGAAAGCCAGGGACGCGCCGATGAGCAGCCCTAATGCGCGAGTATCCGTTCCTTCGTAAACGCGAGTGTGATCGACGCCTGGCTTCACCAAGTAGGCCATCCACACACCCGATATGGCGGCGAGGATCAAGCACGTAATCGCAGCGTAACCGTGCGAATGTTTACGACGCTGCCACAGGAATGTGATTGCGGTGAACACAAAAGGCCACACAAGGTAGAACTGTTCTTCCACCGCTAGTGACCACATGTGGCTCAGTGGTTGAGGCCCACCAAACATGTCGAAGTACGAGTCACCGGCGACGATTTCATACCAGTTGTTGTAATAGAACAGTGCGGACAGTGCTTCCCAACCTCGCTTCGCTAAATTCCCGTGGTCGAGCAAGGCGGATCCGCAACAGTACAGCGGCGCCGATGACATAGCGTATATCGTGGCGCGCGATAACGGGGAACTAGCTACATATCTAGTCACGGATATCGGGTCACCGGCTACATATTGGTAGTGGATCGACACCGAATCGATATGGGGCGTCTGGCACACCGCTCATCAATAGTCGACTTATCCACAGCCCACCGTTGCACAATCACTTATGCATACTCTGTTTCTGCGCAGTGCGGTGTTACGAGGCCCGTCCTATTAGACTGTTGGCTCAGTTATAAAGCATCCCGGGCGTAAGCGCTTCAACTCGGGCTGCCGGATTGCGGTAGCTAGGGTTGTGAAGTGCACACACCGAAACGCCAATGCTGAACAGTGGGAAAGGGTAGACCAGATGGGACGACGTTACTTCGGCACTGATGGTGTTCGTGGTCTTGCAAATAAGACGTTAACTGCGCCGTTGGCAATGAAGTTGGGGTCCGCTGCGGCAAAGGTGCTGACCGCCAACCGGAAGGGTGGCCGTCGGCCTGTCGCTGTTGTGGGGCGTGACCCGCGTGTGTCGGGGGAAATGTTGTCTGCCGCGTTGTCGGCAGGGATGGCAAGCCAGGGTGTCGACGTCCTTCGCGTGGGCGTCATTCCGACCCCCGCTGTGGCGTTTCTGACCGATGATTATGGTGCTGACATGGGCGTTGTCATTTCCGCAAGCCATAATCCTATGCCCGATAATGGAATTAAGTTCTTCGCGGCGGGTGGTCTCAAACTTGACGACGCGGTCGAGGCGGAGATCGAAGCGACCATGTTGGAGTTGTCCGAGACTGGCCCGACGGGGGCGGGGATTGGTCGTATTGTCGAGGAATCCCCCGACGCCTTGGAGCGCTATTTGTTCCATCTCGCAGGGGCTGTGCCGACGCCCTTGGATGGAATTCGTGTTGTGGTGGATTGCGCTAATGGTGCCGCGTCGACGGCTGCGCCCATGGCGTATCAGGCCGCTGGCGCCGATGTCGTCCCCATTTTTAACAAACCCAACGCGTTCAACATCAACGAAAATTGCGGTTCGACGCATATTGATGTCCTGCAGCGTGCTGTTCTGGAACACCACGCTGACCTGGGGCTCGCGCACGACGGCGATGCGGACCGCTGTTTGGCCGTCGATTCCGAAGGTAATGTTGTCGACGGCGATCAGATCATGGCGATCCTCGCGATCGCGATGAAAGAAGGCGGGGAACTGAAGAAGTCGACCCTCGTCGCAACGGTGATGTCGAACCTTGGTCTCAAACTTGCGATGAAAGAGCAGGGCATTGAGGTCCGGACGACGAAGGTCGGCGACCGCTATGTGCTCGCAGACCTGAATGCTGGCGATTACAGCCTGGGCGGCGAACAGTCCGGGCACATCGTCATCCCCGAACATGGGACGACGGGCGACGGCACGCTTACCGGCCTGAGCGTGATGGCCCGGATGGCTCAAACGGGGAAGACGCTATCCGAGTTGGCGTCGGTGATGAGGGTTCTCCCGCAGACGTTGATCAACGTGCCGGTCACTGACAAAGCAGCCATTACCAATGACGAGGCTGTTCGGACGGCGATCACTGAGGCCGAAGAGGAACTGGGCGAATCGGGCCGGGTGCTTTTGCGTCCATCCGGCACGGAGGAACTTTTCCGCGTGATGGTGGAAGCTGGCGACGGTGCCACGGCGCGGAAAATCGCTGGTCGGTTGGCTGCCGTCGTCGCAAGTGTGTAACTAGTGCGCACACCGCGAACGTGTGATCTATAGCACTATGTGCGGATGATGTGAGGGGTGGGCGATGTCGCAGCAGTCTGGCATAATTTTGCGGTGGGGATCATGGCGTCAGCCATGAAATAATCGCTACGAATTTCAGGGGGGATGTAATGGGGGAGCTTGTTGTCTCTGCACCAGAGGCGTCCGCGCGTTCGTCGTTGTATGCGAGCGCGGGGCAGGATGTCGAATCAGTGATCGTTGGCTCGCCAGTGCCATTTATGCCCGTGCATACTGGTTTTCGTGGGTGCAGGAGGGGCTGGCTATTGCGGGTGAGCTGGACGCACTCCACGAGTTGTCCCGTCGGGCGTGTGAGGTTGCCGCTGCTCAGGGGCTGTCAGCGGATAGTGTTGTGTCCCAGATTGTCGGTGCCGATGATGCCAATACTGCTGCGTTCGCGAACTTGGAGCCCTCGGTGGAAGCGGCGGTGGAGCGATGAGCACCCTGTCCCAGCAAGTTGAGAGTGCGGCAGAGTATTCGGCAGCAAGCCATGCGCTGATGCTGGGAGCCGCTTTTTCCGGAGTGCTGTATCACCCGGTGGTGTCTGGGAACCAATTAAAGATTAATGTCATGCGCGCGTCGGGCGTGGAATGGGATCCTTTGCGGGAGAGTGCCGACACCTTACGGCGCATGATTCCGTATTTTATGGCCGTGCGCAGCAGTGGTGGCCGGGCATCTGATTCACTTGTCGACGTCGCCGAGGGGTTGATTAGCGAGGCGGTGGACAAGGTCGGCGAGTGGCTCATTTCTCTTGCCGACGGTCACTCGGCCACAGCCGAATCCAGTGACGCGTGTGCGGATGCGTTGCAGTCCGTGATGGAAGATACCGATTCGGCAATGGAGGACGTTGTCGATTTATTTACGACGGTGGTGGAGACGGGATTGCCCTTGATCTTGCCTTTGCCTCCGCCGGCGAAAAAGATCGCTATGCATGCGCTGACGCAGGTGGGGAACGCGGCGGGATTGCTCCTTTTGAACCAGGTGAAAGCGCGTGATCGTGCGATTGGTGAAGCCTTGGGGACGCTATCGACACATTGCTCGGAACAGGTCAGCGTGTGTGGTGCATGCCCGGTCGAACCGCCGAAACCGCTGCAACACTGTGATGTCGTGACATCATGGGGTGGGGATGCGGTGCCGAGTGTTGTGCCGAGGAACGAATCGTCACCACTAGGGAGTGTTTGTCCTTCACCGTCGACGCCGGTTTCGCCAGGGACATCGAAGCCACCGTCCTCGTGTGAGCTGTCCGCGACCCAGTGTTCGCCCTCGAACCAGTCGCAGGCTGACTCTGCGCAAAAAGTGACTCCGAAGCTGTCGGACGCGTCGTCGTCGGGACGAACATGTACGCAGATGGCCAGTGGTCTCACCATTGAAAGCACTCAAGGGGCGCCGGACTGGAATCAAAAAACACAGGAGAGCTCTGCCCTTTCGGGTGGGGAGTCTGGCTCAGTGGAAGGGACTAGAGGGCCTTTTTCTATCCGAATGGACGTCTCGGTGCAGCAGCCACTGGAGGCTGTCGCGGAGGAAGAAGCGCACGTCGATCGGCCAGAGGAACCGGCGCCGGGCACTACAGCAGACGACACAACATCACACTTAGGCATCACCGTAGAGAAAGCAGGGGCATGGTGAGTAATACCGAGAATTACCGTGCGGCGTATCAGGCCATCGTGGACGCCCATCGGGCAGAAATGGATAAAAACCTCGCAGAGTTTCACCGTCAATACGGTGAACGGGTGAAGAAACTCGAAGAAATTATTCAGCAGGCTCAGAAGACGGACGGGGCCAGCAGCACCATCAGCAAAGAAACCACGTTTGCGACCACGCGCAAAGGCCGGCATCAGGCTCCTGATGGCCACTCAACTTTCACGTTCGGGCGTACCACGACGACCAACGGGGATAAGGCTGACGACTCCCGTGGCTCGCAGGCAACCAATTCTCGCAGCTCTCATACGCCACGAACGCAAGGCACTTCTCGCGGTGGAGGCATTCGGGCAGTACGTAGCTGACACCGCGTTCGGCCGACACCGCGCGTGGCTGGCGCTGTGCGTGGCCCCCCGGCCACCATCGCCCGTCCCGCGCGCCTCAACTACAGCGCGTCGCGGAGGCGCTCCATCACATCAGCGTTCTCAGGGAGCTCATTCGCAATATCATCGCGATCCCAGAACTCCGTGCCCTTGAGGTCCTCATCGGACAAAACGCCGTTGTACTTCTTGTCGCCTTCCGCCGTCGCGCGGACAAAAGCGACAAGCAGTCCGCGAAGTGCGGCACGCTGCGAAAAGCCGGGCGACCCCAGCCCCAGCACCATATTCTTCACAACCTTTTCCGACATCACCGATTGCGACGCCTTATTCACGCGTCGGTAATAGGAATCGCCCTTCCACTTCGCAGCAATGCGGAGGGACTCGTCGCCAACAAGAACAGAATCCTGGCCAGGGGCCAAAATAAGACCGGGAACCTCGATATTGGAAGCAGCGTCCGATGCCCGCGGAGACGTACTGCGCGGGAAAATAGCAGCTACACCGGTCAACCCCTTCGGGCCCGGGGTATTAGACGCGGTCACCGATCCGGATCCCACCGACACCGAACGCGCGGACACCTCCGAATCCGAGGACGACGAGGAACTCCACTCACCGGCCGCGGCAAGAACAGCCGCACTCGCCCCGAAACCATGCCCGGCCAGCACAAGTTTCTCCGGGTGAACAGTAATAGAACCTTGTCCCATCTGGACACCCGAGATCACAGACATGCAGGTCATTAGGTCATTGGCAAAGGCACCGGGGTTCGGCTTGAAACCAGTTTCGGAATCCGGTGCAGCGACGGCGATGCCCCAACTCGCCAAATGGCGAAGAGTGCCGTGGTATGCGGAAATATCGGTCATCCAGTCGTGACCGAAGACGACACCGGGGACGTTATTGCCGTTCGCGGGGAGATATACCTTGCCAGGAATCCCGACATAATCGAGGTCTCCCACTAAAACCCGGTGCGGGCCACGTTTATCAAGATGAGCTACGAGCGATGAAAGTTTGTCAGCCACAAGAAAACAGTAACCGACGGGCGGGGTAAACGTCGAGATGACACCACATATCGACCGGAATGGGGTGGATGAAGCAGCCCGTATCGGCAAAAATTAGTATCATCGTGCCCATGTGTGGAATTGTCGGTTACGTTGGCCGTAAACAGGCCCTCAATATCGCCCTTGCGGCTCTTGAGCGGATGGAATACCGGGGGTATGACTCCGCGGGGATCGCCGTCCTCGACGGCCAGGGAGCCATCAACATAGAGAAAAAAGCAGGAAAGCTGGATAACCTGCGCAACGCTATCGACCACATCGGTACGGATCACCTCACCGGCACCACAGGAATTGGGCACACCCGCTGGGCAACGCACGGCCGGCCCAACGATGTTAATGCTCACCCGCACGTGTCTTACGACGGCAAAGTCGCCATCGTCCACAACGGCATCATTGAAAACTTCGCCGCCCTTAGGGAAGAAGTTGAAAACACGGGCATTGAACTGAAGTCCGAAACCGACTCGGAAGTCGCAGCCCACCTGGTTGCTTTGGAATACAACCAAGGCCAGAACAAGGGGGATTTTGACGCCTCTGTCCTGGCAGTGTTGCGTCGGCTAGAAGGGGCTTTCAGCCTATTATTCACACACGCTGACTACCCGGATCGCATTATTGCTGCCCGACGGTCCTCGCCGTTGATTATTGGCATCGGCGAGGACGAAATGTTCTTGGGTTCCGACGTCGCCGCGTTCATTGAATACACGAACAAGGCGGTGGAGATCGGCCAGGACACCGCGGTGACCATCACAAAAGATGGCTACACTCTCACGGACTTCTACGGTAACCAGCAAGAAGGCAAGCCCTTCACCATTGACTGGGATCTGGCGGCCGCGGAAAAGGGCGGCTATGACTCCTTCATGGAGAAGGAGATCAATGAGCAGCCGTCCGCTATCCGCGACACCCTCGCGGGGCACCTTCAGGACGGTCGGATTGTCCTGGACGAACAGCGGTTGTCCGAGGATGAGCTTCGTGAAGTGCAGAAAGTGTTCGTCGTCGCCTGTGGGTCTGCGTACCACTCCGGGTTGCTGGCGAAATACGCCATTGAGCACTGGGTTCGCATCCCCGTCGAGATCGAGGTAGCCAGCGAGTTCCGCTATCGCGACCCCGTGCTCGACTCCCGGACGCTGGTGGTTGCGGTATCCCAGTCGGGTGAAACCGCGGACACCTTAGAGGCCGTCCGCCACGCGAAGATGCAGAATGCGCGCGTCCTGGCTGTGTGCAACACCAACGGTGCCCAAATCCCGCGCGAAGCCGACGCTGTGCTGTACACCCACGCCGGCCCCGAGATCGGTGTGGCTTCGACAAAGGCCTTCTTGGCGCAAATTGCGGCGAACTATATTGTGGGCTTGGCCCTGGCGCAGGCGCGCGGCACGAAGTACCCCGACGAGGTCACCGCCATCTACCAGGAGCTCGAACAGATTCCGGAGAAAATCCAGCAGGTCCTGGACCAGGAGGAACACATCACGAACATTGCCCGAGAGATGGGCGCGATCCGGACGATGCTGTTCCTCGGCCGGCACGTGGGCTTCCCAGTGTCCCTGGAGGGGGCCTTGAAGCTCAAGGAGCTGGCATATATTCATGCCGAAGGGTTCCCGGCTGGCGAGTTGAAGCACGGGCCGATCGCGCTGATCGAAGACGATCTCCCGGTGACGGTGGTGGTGCCGAGCCCGCGTGGCAGGGCAGTGCTGCACTCCAAGATTGTGTCGAACATTCAGGAAATCCGCGCGCGCGGTGCAAAAACCATCGTTATTGCTGAGGAAGGCGATGACGCCGTCAAGCCGTTCGCGAACTACCTGATCGAGATTCCGCAGACATCAACACTTCTGCAGCCCTTATTGTCGACGGTTCCTCTGCAGTTCTTGGCGGCTCAGATTGCCCGCGAGTGCGGGAACGAGGACATCGACAAGCCACGCAACTTGGCGAAGTCGGTGACCGTCGAATAAGCACGTGAGCACGGTATTCGGAGTACGGTGGACGATGTTAATGATTGATTTATTCGCCGTTGGTCCATCGGATTTGTAGGCCGTATGAAGGCTGTGCAAGCCGTCTAAGGAGTGCATCGTGTTCCACCCCCTTCTCCCCGTCGAAGCAATTCGAGCTGCGGAGGAGGGGGTGATTGCGTCCGATTCGTTCCCCGACGAAACGATGCAGAAAGCGGCCACGGCAGTGGCGGATACCGTGCAGTGGCTGTCGACCGTGCCGGGAGTGCCCGGCAATGATCGGGCAGCGGGTCCGGATGATAATGGTGCACATGGACTTTCTGGGCTGCCCCAGGAGAAACCTTCTTCCCCGGCGGTGATTATTGTCGCAGGTAGCGGCGGCAATGGGGGCGACGCGCTCTACGCCGGAGCTGTGCTCGTCCAGCGCGGATGGCACGCGGTGGCCGTGTGCGTGGGATCGTCCGTTCATGGGCGGGCGCGCCGGGCGTTTGAGAAGTCGGGCGGGGTTGTCGTCGGAAAGAACGGGGAGGCTGGGGAGTCCGAGGAGACTGACCTGAGTCCTGAGGAATTAGCGCAGTACCGCGCCCGTTTTTCGTCGTGTTTTCTTATCGACGGAATAACGGGGATTGGTGGCCATGGGCCTCTTCGTGATGAGCCGGCCAGGTGGATCGCTGCGGCTGCGAACGCGGAGATTCCGGTGGTGGCGGTGGATATTCCGTCCGGGATTGATGCGGATACCGGGATTGCCCACGCCCCGCATGTAGTGGCTGCAGCGACCGTGACTTTTGGTGCTTTTCGACGTGCCCACGCCATGAATTCCGATTGCGGGGTTGTTCTTCAGGCGGATTGTGGATTGCGCGATGCCTGCCGCAGCGAGTGCGAGAAGCGCGAGGCGGATGGCGAGCTGGTTGCCTCCGGCGTGAGGGCGGTGACCCCGCCGGATATTCGGCAGATCGCTGTGCCCGATGGGATGGTGACGCTGGCGCCTGATGTGGCGAAGCCTCACATGGCGTCGTCACCACTGTGGCCGGCGATGGCGTTAGAACCAGGGGCTCATGATGACAAGTACACCGGTGGGGTAGTGGGTATTCGGGCCGGATCCCCCGAGTTCCCCGGCGCTGCCGTGCTGTGCACGACGGCTGCAGTTCGCGCCACGAGCGCGATGGTTCGGTTCGCTGGCAAGAGCCGTGACGCCGTTGTCGCCGCTCATCCTGAGATTGTGGCGGCTGACAATATTGCCTCGTCAGGGCGTGTTCAGGCGTGGGTTGTTGGCCCCGGCGGTGGCGTCGAGAGAAATTATGATGACCTCCACGGTCTTCTGTGTGGCTCAGAGACTTCAGGAGCATGCCCCATTCTTATCGACGCCGACGGGTTGACCGCTCTGTGTCAATCGGACGGAAACGACTCGGGGTCCGACGCGTTTCCGCTGATCTGCGCGGTAAAAAACTATGACGGCGCCGTTATTTTGACTCCGCACCAGGGTGAGTTTCGACGTGTCGTGAAGGCTGTTTTGGCGGAGCCGTCGATGGACCTTTCCTCTGAGGAACGCGACGCCTTGACGGACGTCCTTAACCCGGAGAGCGACTATCCGCGTATCCCCGCGGTATCGGCGGTCGCGAGAGCGTTGCATTGTGTGGTGTTGCTTAAAGGTCGGTCCACGGTGGTCGCGGCCCCGGCGGATACATCGTCTAGCACTCCGGCGGATACCTCGTCGCAGGTAAAAGTGTGCGTTGTCGATGCCGGATGTTCGTGGGCGGCGACGCCGGGCTCCGGCGATGTCTTGTCGGGCCTAGCTGGGGCTTTGGTTGCAGAGAGCGTCGGCCACGCCGGTCGGGATGCCGAGTTGCCTTTGTCCGCCCTCATGGCGACCGTCGTCCGAGCTACTGTGATCCATGCATCGGCGGCCGATATCGCAGCAGAGACCGACGACGGGTACGCGCCGACGTCGGCGTCGGTTATTGCGGAGGCAATTCCGCGTGCACGCGCGCGCCTTCAGAGGTAGGCCGCTCAACCCCCGTTGTCGCTGGTTATAGGCTGTTTCGAGAATCTCCGTCGGGCGTGTCCTAGGCGGGTGGCACAATGATGTCTATGCCCATCCAGTCTTCATCCCACGCTGTATCTGGTGACCATTTATCCGCGGACGGTAGCGACGCGGCCCTGCCCGGCCTTTTGACCATGACCATCGACCGCGACGCGTTGGCGCACAATGTGCATGTCGTGGCGCGAAACGCGCAATTGGTGAATCCAGATCACCCAGCGGAGTTGATGGCTGTGGTGAAAGCGAATGGGTACAACCACGGGGCGGTGGAAGCTGCACGGGTGTTCTTGGCCAATGGCGCCACCCAGTTGGGCGTGGCAACCATCAGCGAGGGGGTGGAGCTTCGCCGTGCTGGGATTTCAGCACCCATTCTGGCCTGGATTTGGAACGCCGACGGCCCCGTCTCTGTTAAAGCAGCCCTGGATTACGGGATCGACCTGGGCGTTCCGACGCTGGCGCATATCAGAGCCATTGTCGACGAAGCGACCGAGCGCAAGAGATCCCAAGAAGACTGGGAATTTGTCCCCCCACGGGTGACGGTGATGGTGGATTCGGGCCTGAGCCGTTCGGGGATCTCTCCAGACCAATGGGATGAGGCGCTGAAGGAACTGAGCGCAGCAAGTAGTGATTCCATTATCGACGTCACCGGCGCATTTACCCACCTGGCCAGCGCGGATGCCGCGGATAACCCGTCGAATAATCGCCAAAAGGCTCAGTTTGATGCCGCGATTGAGGAGCTGCAGGCGGCCGGAATTCCCGTTCGCATTAACCACATGTGTAATTCGCCAGCCTCGGTGACCAGGCCGGACATGTTTTACCAGATGGTGCGGCCGGGTGTTGCGCTGTACGGGATGGATCCGTTGGAGGAACCAGCGGATCGTTCTTCGTCCACGGGTTCTTCTCTTACCTCACAGCTCAAGCCGGCGATGACTTTATCTGCGCCGATTGTCGCGAAGCGGTTGGTCAAAGCTGGGGAATCGGTGAGTTATGGGGGGACGTGGACAGCGGACGTCGACACAGTGACTGGCGTTGTTCCCGCCGGTTATGCCGATGGGATCCCACGGGCGCTGTCCGGCCGTATGGAGGTCGCGATCAACGGGCGTCGGTATCCGCAAATCGGACGCGTGTGCATGGACCAGATCGTTGTGGCCTTGGGTCCGGCGGGCTCAGAGCAGGCCAGCGCAGTTCACCAGGGCGATGAGGCAATTATTTTTGGTCCACCCGGCGAGTGCATCGGGTCAGACGGCAAGCCCGCCTCTTTGCCGACGGCCACGGAATTGGCCGAAACCCTCGGCACCATTCATTACGAGATCCTGACCAGTCCGCATACGCGCGTCCACCGACGGTATGTTGGCCGCGGTCTTGTCGACGGCCGTGTTCGCGTCCGTAATGCGGAGGCGACGCAAACTCTGGCAGAATCGATTGCTCACGCTTTGCGGCCGGGCGACGTCGTCGTGTTGGACGGGCCACTGGGTGCGGGGAAAACCACGTTTACGCAGGGGCTGGCCAGAGGTTTGCATGTATCAGGCCGTGTAACGTCGCCGACGTTTACTATCGCCCGCGAACATCCCGGCCCGGTGCCGCTCATCCACGTTGACGCGTATCGCCTTCTGGGCGATACCACGACGGATCCGATCGGCGCCCTCGATTCGCTGGATTTGGATACGCGCATTCCCGATAGCATCGTCGTGGCGGAATGGGCCGCGGATATGGCAGACGCGTTGGAACAGGATTATCTGTTGATCCGTCTTGAGCGCGCGACGGGTGGCAGCGAGAAGCCCGCTGGAAATGAAACGTCCGCTGGCAACGACGCCTCTGCTGGGGGCGACACATCAGCACCAGCAAATCCCGTCGATTTCGATGAGGACGAACCACGAGTCATTTCGTGGACGTGGGTCCGGCGGTAATCTATCCATCATGCTCGTGCTGGTTATTGATACTGCGACACCGTATGTCACCGCTGGGCTTGTCGACGTCACCTCGCGGGACACGATCCGCGCGCGGTTTAACAGGAGTGTTCGGGATTCCCGCGCGCACAATGAGGTGTTGACGCCCTTCATTATGGAGTGCTGCGACGAAGTTGGAGTCACTCCGAGCGACCTCGACGCCGTTGTTGTGGGCGTGGGGCCCGGCCCGTTTACGGGGTTGCGTGTCGGTATGGCGACTGCTGCGGCGTTCGGGGACGCGTTAGATATTCCCGTCATCGGGGTGTGCTCGCTGGATGGTCTGGCGTGGAATGCCATCGCGGACGCCCCACAGCATGAGGGTGAGACGATTATCGTTGCGACGGATGCTCGCCGTCGAGAAGTTTATTGGGCTACGTACCGCATATCCGACGGGCACCCCGTGCGCGTCACGGAACCCGAGGTCACGCGTCCAACGGACGTCCATGTGTCCGGTGATGCAGACGTTCCTGCGCAGCAGCCGAGTTTTGCGGTGGTGTCCGATTCCGTGGCCGACGCTCTTCTGGCCAGTGTGACCAGTGTTAACCAGTCGGTGGACGCGCAACCGGACATCGTGAACTTTGTTCGCGCAGCCCTCGACCACCCCATGAATCTCGACCGCGCGACGAACGTCGACGATTCTGACGACACTGAATCTGATCATGACCGCAACGCGCTCTTCCCGCGACAGTCAGATCTTCAACCCCTCCGCCCCCTTTATTTACGACGGCCCGACGCCGTGCCACCGAAAGCAAAGCCGGTGAGCCCCGCTATCAGCGAGGAAGCGATTACTCGCGCGCGTCAGCTCCGTGAACAGATGACGGCAGACCGCGATGAGTGATGGCCAGCACGCTAGTGCTCCGCCAGAGAATCTCCCTGACGGAATGAGGCTCGTCCAGCTAGACGCCACCGCCGCCGCTGCCTGCGCGGAACTGGAAGCAGAAATTTTCCCGGACGACTCGCCATGGCCCTACGAAGGATTCCTCGCAGAGCTCCGCGACCCGAGATCGGTGTACGTCGGCCTTGTCACGTCAGCAGTTGCCCGCGCCGGGCACAGCGATGAACAAGGGGAAAACCCGCGTCGGAATATGCAGGGATCGCGTGACGCGATGGCCCTCGTCGGCTATGCCGGCCTAGGAGTCTTAGGCCCGGAGGATGACCCAGAGTTTGAAGTCCGAACCATTGGGCTAGATCCCGCATGGCGTGGCCACGGCCTAGGGCGAGTGCTGTTGGGGACAATCCTCTATGTCGCCGATAACGCGCCCGGCCCGGTGTTCTTAGAAGTGCGCACCGACAATAAGCCAGCCATCGGTTTGTACGAGTCAGAAGGCTTCACGGTGTTAGGTACTCGAAAGAACTATTACCAGCCGTCGGGCGCAGACGCGTTCACCATGAAAAGGGGTCCCAGGCCGGACTAGCCCCACACAACCCCTCCCACCACGTGTTTTCAGTCATCCCGCCCAGGTGTCTACTCTTGTCACCATGCGCGCAATCGTGATGGGTGTGGAGAGTTCATGTGATGAAACCGCCGTGGGCATTGTCGAAGTCACCACGCACGACGATGCCGACCCTACCGTGACCGTCTTGGCCAACCGCGTCGCCAGTTCGATGGAACAGCACGCCCGGTTCGGTGGCGTCGTCCCGGAGGTCGCCTCCCGCGCCCACTTGGAGGCCATGGGGCCGGTCGTGCGGGCAGCCCTCGCTGACCTGAAAGCCGCGCGTCCCGACGTCGATAAGCCAGATTATGTGGCCGCGACGGTTGGCCCAGGTTTGGCCGGTGCGCTCCTCGTCGGTTCATCGGCGGCGAAGGCGTACGCCGCTGCCTGGGGTGTTCCGTTCTATGGGATGAACCACCTGGCCGGGCACATCGCGGTGGGGGCTCTGGCCGACGCGGACCTGGACCTCGACCACGCCATCGCGCTCCTCGTATCCGGCGGCCACACTCAGATTCTGAAGGTTAACGGCCTGGGGAAGCCCATGCAGGAGCTGGGGTCAACCCTTGACGACGCTGCCGGCGAGGCCTATGACAAGGTGTCGCGTCTCCTGGGGTTGGGGTACCCGGGTGGACCGATTATCGACAAGCTGGCTGCTGAGGGGAATTCGAAGGCCATTCGTTTCCCGCGTGGCGTGATGCGTCCGCAGGATCTCCGCGGCCCGCACCGGTACGATTTTTCGTTCTCTGGCCTAAAGACCTCCGTCGCCCGTTATATTGAGGCAGCCGAGCGGAACCACCAGACGGTGTCGTTGCCCGATGTGTGTGCCTCGTTTCAAGCAGCAGTGGCGGACGTGCTGACCAAGAAGGCGTTGTTGGCTTGCACCGATACAGAAGCGACGACGCTGCTGCTCGGCGGTGGGGTCGCGGCGAACTCTGGTTTGTGTCGCCTTGCCACCGCGCGGTGCCAAAGCGCGGGGATCAACCTATGCGTCCCAGAGATGAAGTTGTGCACGGACAACGGCCTCATGATTGCCGCGGCCGCGGCCTATTCGATAGCACGTGGTGTGGGGCCCTCGGGTCTCGGCGCTGCCACAAATCCAGGTCTTGACGTCGCTATTCCCGTTGTCTGAGTGCGTTCAAAAGTTCTCGTATTGGGCTCGTATCAGCGCTCGTATATAGGCCTCCACGAGCGCGTTTGGATATTTAGCACTCCCGGTGGTTGAGAGCTGGCACTCACACGGGTAGAGTGCCAATCAGGTTGTGAATCACAGTTGTTCACCCGCGACGACGGCTGTGGAAAAACCTGTCAAGAGCACAATTTTCCATTCACTTTCCATTCACTGGAGGAAGTAATCGTGGCTAAGGTCAACATCAAGCCTCTTGAGGATAAGCTCCTCGTTCAGATCGTCGAAGCTGAGACCACCACCGCATCCGGACTGGTTATCCCGGATACCGCTAAAGAAAAGCCGCAGGAAGCTACCGTCGTCGCTGTTGGGCCCGGCCGTACCGATGAAAACGGCAAGCGCGTGCCCATGGACGTTGCCGAGGGCGACGTCGTCATCTTCTCCAAGTACGGCGGAACTGAGATTAAGTACGCTGGCGAGGAATACTTGATTCTCTCGCAGCGCGACGTTCTCGCTGTCGTCGAAAAGTAATCGTTCAGGAGAGGTAGAGGCACAGTATGTCGAAGCTTATTGCATTCGACGAGGAAGCCCGCCGTGGCCTGCAATCAGGCGTTGACACTCTTGCCGACGCCGTCAAAGTCACCCTCGGCCCACGCGGTCGCAATGTGGTGCTTGACAAGGCTTTTGGTAGCCCCCTCGTCACGAACGACGGTGTGACGATCGCCCGCGATATCGACGTTGAGGATCCTTTCGAGAACCTCGGCGCCCAGCTGGTGAAGTCCGTCGCCGTCAAAACTAACGATATCGCCGGTGACGGCACCACAACAGCAACGTTGCTGGCTCAGGCTCTTGTCGACGCCGGCCTGCGCAACGTCGCCGCTGGCGCTAACCCGCTCGCACTCAACGTCGGTATCAAGGCCGCAGCGGAGAAAGCCGTCGAGCTGCTCCGTGCCCGCGCCACTGAGGTATCCAGCACCGACGAGATCGCCAACGTCGGTACGGTGTCCTCCCGCGACGCCGAAATCGGCGCGATGGTTGCGTCGGCTATGGAAAAGGTCGGCAAGGACGGCGTTGTGTCCGTTGAGGAATCGCAGTCGCTCAACGATGAGTTGGCTGTCACCGAGGGCGTGTCCTTCGATAAGGGCTACTTGTCGCCGTACTTCGTCACCGACACGGAGACCGGGGAAGCGGTTCTGAATGACGCCCTGGTTCTGTTGGTTCGTGAGAAGATCTCGTCACTGCCGGATTTCCTCCCGGTGTTGGAGAAAATCGCTAATTCCGGCAAGCAGGTTCTGATCGTTGCCGAAGATGTTGAGGGCGAACCGCTCTCGATGCTGGTCGTAAACTCCATCCGCAAGAGCTTGAACGTGTGCGCCGTGAAGTCGCCATACTTCGGCGACCGTCGCAAGGCCTTCATGGACGACCTTGCTGTGGTGACGGGTGCAACTGTCATCGATAAGGAAGTTGGGCTCAGCCTGAGCGAGGCCGACGAGTCCTACTTCGGTTCCGCTCGCCGCATCACCGTGACCAAGGATGAGACCATCATTGTCGACGGTGGCGGCACCAAGGAAGATCTTCAGTCCCGACGTGACTTGCTCCGTCGCCAGATTGATGAGACGGATTCGACGTGGGATCGCGAGAAGCTGGAAGAGCGTTTGGCTAAGCTCTCCGGCGGTGTGGCCGTGGTGAAGGCCGGCGGTGCCACTGAGACCGAGGTTTCGGAGCGCAAGCTGCGTATCGAGGACGCGATCAACTCGGCCCGTGCTGCCGCGCAAGAAGGCGTTGTTGCTGGTGGCGGATCCGTGTTGGTTCAGATTTCTCGGGAGCTCGAGGAATTTGCCGACCAATTCGAGGGCGACGAGAAAGTCGGCGTAAAGGCCATGGCTGACGCGTTGACCAAGCCCGCGTTCTGGATTGCTCACAACGCTGGTCTTGATGGCGCTGTTGTGGTTAACCGGATCAAGGATCTGCCGAACGGTGAAGGCCTCAATGCTGACACCTTGGAGTACGGCAACCTGATCGAACAGGGGATTATCGACCCTGTGAAGGTCACCCACTCCGCTGTGGACAATGCCACATCGGTGGCGCGGATGGTTCTGACCACCGAGACCGCTGTGGTGGATAAGCCAGAGGAAGAAAAGCCTGAGGCAGAAGGCCATCATCACCATCACTAAAGGTGGCGACGAGCATGCGTGAGGTCGATGCCGAGCGCGCGGGCCAGGCCTGGTCGCTAGGTGCGTGCGCGGAAACGCGATCGTGCATTGCGTCAACCTCTGCGTCCTAAATAACAGCTGAAACGACGGGGCTCACTCTTATCGGAGTGGGCCCCGTTTTGTTATTCGTAATTAAGGACGAACAACCTGCATATCGCGCAAGTGCCGGTAGAACGTCACACGAGTCAACGCGCGTGGGTGAGCAACACCATCGCGATACACCATAAAGGGCTCCCCACCAGCTTGAACGGCACGCCCGGTGAGCACTGTGCTATCAACAGCGCCGGTCTCAGGGCCATGGTGGAAGAATCGCCCCAGAAATCCGCTCCGTTTGGTGGAATTGGATCGTGTGGATTTCGTTCGGTCACCGCTGTAGGCCGACGGCCCAGTCATGGCAACGGCAGCAATTCCCGGCGCATCCAGGGTGGATACCAACCGCGTGCCATAAAAATCGCTCCCCTCAGGAGCTCCGACGGTGGTGTCGTCGATAATGATTTCGCCGACAAACGGCGAGCCATCCGTTGAACAAATTTCGGCGGCGCCCAGAGTTACCCTGCCGGAATCATCGCGGATAAGGGGCACTGGACGAACCGATCCCGACAAAGCTATTGACCAGGGTTTATCGGCCACACCCCAGCTTGTCGCAATCACCGACTTCGCTTCGACGCTCGACTCGCCCGGTGAAGCATAGGCTTTCGATAAAACGCCACCCCCGGCCAGAACAGGGACGTAAGCGAGCTCCATCCACGTAGCGTCGATGCGCATTAATCGCGTGGCCACAGCATCAAGATCGGCATCGGTGCCGACAACAACTAGCCGAACGGTGTCGATGGGCGTGCGCGGATCCGGGCCGGGTGCCCCAAGATGGTCAACATCCGGCTGTGCGGCGATCTCGTCCAGGCTCGGCGTCGGATCGTGAGGAAGGTACCGTGCCACCAGCTCATTAATGAAGGGCAGATCCTTACGGCCCGGGCAGGTGGGGACGGTATGCACGGGCAGGGGGAGGTCCTGGGGAAGCGGTGCATCACCGCAACGGACGATGTGAATGGGCATGAGGTACGGTGATCCTTCGACAATGAACGCTGCAAAAACCGCTGGTGGCGGCAGTTGGTGGCGGCACGTCGTCGTACCTTAAACGAAAGCCCGGTAGCCCATGCCACCAACCAGCGGTGTACGGTGTCACAGCCCATCGTAGCTGCGCGGGTTTTCGTCGTCGGTGCGCGGGGTTTTGCCGATTTACCTAGCTGTTTGGCCCTTCTGCACGTGCGCGCACGCTCACCCGTTACACTTGACGTGGTTTGTGCCCCGATTGGCACTCCGACGTAAGGCTTGTGGTCCCGGCTCGTCGGCAATCCATGGGACCGTGGGAGTTTTCGTGACTGCTGCTGCGATCGTTGTCGTGGGTGCTCAGTGGGGCGATGAAGGCAAAGGTAAAGCTACCGACATTCTGGGCGGCAAAGTTGACTACGTCGTCAAGCCCAATGGTGGTAACAACGCTGGTCACACGGTGGTTGTGGGTGGCGAGAAATATGAACTCAAGCTGCTCCCTGCGGGAGTGCTGTCCCCGAACGCCACTCCGGTGTTGGGCAATGGCGTGGTGATCAATCTGGAGGCACTGTTCTCTGAGATTGACGGCCTTGAGGCTCGCGGTGCTGACGCGTCGCGTCTGCGTATTTCGGCAAACGCGCATCTCGTTGCCCCTTATCACCAAACCCTTGACCGCGTCGGCGAGCGGTTCCTGGGCAAGCGAGCCATCGGCACAACGGGCCGGGGTATTGGACCTACCTATTCCGACAAGGTTGCCCGAGTGGGGATCCGTGCCCAGGATGTTCTCGATCCGTCGATTCTCCGTCAAAAGATCGAGTCAGCCTTGGACTTTAAGAACCAGGTGCTGGTCAAGATCTACAACCGGAAAGCGATTGATCCGGACGAGGTCTTCGATTACTTCATGTCGTACGCGGATCGGTTGAAGCCCATGTTGATCGACACGGCGACTGTGCTGAATAAAGGTCTCGATGAGGGTAAATCGGTCCTTATGGAGGGTGGCCAGGCCACGATGCTCGACGTTGACCACGGGACCTATCCGTTCGTGACCAGTTCGAACCCTACGGCCGGTGGTGCTTCGGTGGGATCGGGTATTGGCCCGGCGAGAATTACATCGGTATTGGGAATTTCTAAGGCCTATACGACGCGCGTCGGTGCGGGCCCCTTCCCCACGGAGCTGTTCGATAAATGGGGCGATTACCTGCGCGATACGGGACACGAGTTTGGTGTGAACACCGGCCGTCCGCGTCGGTGTGGGTGGTATGACTCGGTCGTCGCGCGATATGCAGCTCGGGTCAATGGCTTCACGGACTTGTTCATTACTAAGTTGGATGTTCTCGGTGGTATTGGTGAGATCCCGATCTGCGTTGGTTACGACGTTGATGGCGTGCGCCACGATGAAATGCCGTTGACGCAATCGGACTTCCACCACGCCGTCCCGATCTATGAGACGATGCCCGCGTGGGAAGAGGACATCAGTGGTGCGCGGTCAGTGTCTGATTTGCCGCAGAAGGCCCAGGATTACTTAGAGCGGTTGGAAGAACTGTCTGGCTGCCGAATCTCGTACATCGGTGTCGGCCCCGGTCGTGACGAAACCATCGTTATTAACGACGTTCTGAAGCCTGAGAAATAAGGCGGCTAGTGCCCTGAGTTGTGGCGCGGTGACGTGCTACGTGGGGTGATAAGCGCCCGTGGACCATGTTGTTCCGCGGGCGCTTTTTGTACGTGTGGGGCCAGACGTCTTTCGCGTGCTCCAGTTTTCCTGCGTGGTGGGTTGGCTATGTGGTGGGTTGGCTGTGTGTGGGCAATGTGGGTTGGCTGTGTGTGGATTATGTGTGTGGTGTAAGTGCGGGGGTATGGACGTACACTGTTCAGCTTTTAATTATGAGTCAGCCCACAAACCACACCCTTTAGGGGTTGAAAAGTGTTCAAAACGTGCCTTTATCAGAAGTGAAGCCAATATTTTTTCTGCGCACGGGGGCTGATCCGCACTAGTCTCGCACGTAGAGATAGATCATATTCACCCTATGAATGTGATCTAGCACATAGTTGGTGTTCTCTGCGTGGAGCGAGAAAAGTTGCCTGCTTTTCGACGTCATCACGTGGTGATCCGTGCGGCAGCGATCACTGTAACGACGCGGTGTTCCGAACCGTTCAGACAGGACATCACGGAGCAGCGTCGATGCATAGCAGCGTCGTCGTAAGGCGGCGTCCATATCAACGTCACCACGCACGACCGTCGCCACAAACGAACGTCGTTATAAGTCAATACAGAGCACTACGTGGTGTGGCGTGAGAAATCATGCTAACCGGCCTAGAGGAGGGCGTAATGAAGAGATCGACTGCAGAGTGGATCTATAACAAGATGAACGACATCCGCAATTTTGAGGATCGAGTTCACGGACTTTTCGCAAAAGGGGAGATCCCTGGCTTTGTTCACCTTTACGCAGGTGAGGAAGCTGTTGCGGTGGGTGTGTGCGCACACCTGACGGAAGAGGATTCCATTACCTCGACGCACCGTGGACACGGGCATTGCGTCGCCAAGGGGTGTGACCTGAACCGCATGATGGCCGAGATTTTCGGCCGCAAGGATGGTCTATGCGGCGGCAAAGGCGGATCGATGCACATCGCTGACATCGACACCGGCATGCTCGGCGCGAACGGCATGGTCGGTGGTGGGTTCGCACTCGCCACCGGAGCCGCCTTGCGGAACCAATATTTGGGTACCGACGCGGTCGCCGTGTGCTTCTTCGGCGACGGAGCATCAAACGAAGGGGTGTTCCACGAGGCGTTGAATATGGCCGGAATTTGGAAACTTCCGGTTGTCTTCGTCTGTGAAAACAACATGTTCGGCGAAGCCACCCCGCAAAATTACGCGTGCGCTAGTGAAACGATTGCGCAGCGGGCGGCGGCCTACGACATGCCCGGCAAAGTCGTCGACGGTAAGAACGTCATCGAGGTCTATGACGAAGTTGGGGACGCTATCAAGCGCGCTCGTAAGGGAGGTGGCCCTAGCCTGATCGAATGCCGCACCTACCGCAAGTACGGCCACTTCGAAGGCGACGAGCAAGCCTATAAAGCCACGGAAGGCGCTGAGAAGGAGTTCGCCGATCTGGATCCGATCCCGCGCTTCCGTGAGGACGCGATTGAGAAGGGGTGGCTCAGCAAGAAGAAGGCTGACGAGATTGAAAAGGCCAGCGAAAAACGCATCGACGATGCGATCGAATTCGCAGAGAAGAGCCCCATTCCTGACCCTGAAGACCTGCTAAGCAACGTCTTCGCCTAACTCACTAGAGCCGATTAACTAAGAGAGGAGTACATAGTCATGGCACGTGAAATTAGCTTCATGAAGGCCATTAATGAAGCGCTCGCTCAGGCAATGCGCGCAGACGATCGTGTGATGCTGTTAGGCGAAGACCTTGCAGGTGGCCACGGTGTGGAACATTTGAATGGTGATGGCGCGTGGGGTGGCGTGATGGGCGTCACCAAAGGACTCATTGAGGAGTTCGGTGAAAAACGCGTCAAGGATACGCCTATCTCAGAGATGGGATATATGGGCATCGCGGTCGGTGCGGCGGCCACAGGGCTTCGCCCCATCCCTGAGCTCATGTTCAATGATTTCCTAGGCTTCTGCTTCGACACGCTGCTGGGGCAGGCGTCGAAAATGCGATACATGTTCGGCGGCAAAGCAAAGCTGCCGCTGACGGTGCGCACGATGCATGGTGCAGGCGCCTCCGCCGCGGCCCAGCACTCGGGTTCGTATTACGGCCTGTTGGGCGCTATCCCCGGTATCAAGGTCGTTGTCCCGTCGACGCCGTACAACGCCAAAGGGCTGTTGCTGTCGAGTATCGAGGAAGACAACGTTGTGGTGTTTTCCGAGGACAAGACGCTGTATGCGCAGAAAGGCGACGTCCCGGAAGACTACTACACGATCCCGCTGGGCAAGGCCGACATTGTTCGCGAAGGCGAGGACCTCACCATTGTCACTATCGGGAAGATGCTGTACCAGGGCATTGAGGTCGCCGACCAGCTGGCGTCGTCGGGAATAAGTGTTGAGCTTATTGATCTGCTGACGGTGGCGCCGTGGGATCAAGAAACTGTGCTGGAGTCCGTCCGGAAGACTGGGCGGTTGATCGTCGTCGATGAGGCGAACCCGCATAACAACACGGCAACTGACATCGCTGCGGTCGTGTCCGACGAGGCCTACGACTACTTGGATGGCCCTGTTAAGAGAGTGACCGCGCCCAATACTCCGGTGCCGTTTGCCTCCAATTTGGAACAGCTCTATATCCCCGATGCCACGCGCATCATGGAGGAAGCCGACGAGCTGATCTTCGACCTCAAGAAGTAAGGAAACGATCATGGCAACAGAAGTATTGATGCCTAAGCTCGGCCTTACCATGACGGAAGGCCTAGTTGACGAGTGGTATAAAAACGAAGGTGACGCCGTCAAGAAGGGCGAAGCTCTGTGCTCGATTAGCTCGGAGAAGCTGTCTGGAGATGTTGAAGCCGACGACGACGGCACGCTGCTGAAAATCGTCGTGGCGGCAGGGGATTCGACAGCGGTGAAAACGCCTATTGCCTATGTGGGCGCCGCTGATGAGACCATTTCTGCAGCAGCGACGGGCCCTGCTGGTGCGGAAGATGTTCAACGTGGCGATCGCGTTGAAGGGTCTCGCGCCTCTGGTGATTCTGGTGATTCTGGCGCTGGTGACGCTAACAGCCCCGGTGAGGATGACTCTGAGGATGGTGCTCGGCGGGCGAATCGCGACACGAGCGGCGATGGCAAGCGCATCTTTATCTCTAAAGTCGCAGAAAAGATGGCCAAAAAGCACGGCATTGACTATTCGAAAGTCACGGGCACGGGTGGTCACGGTCGGATCACGAAGCGTGATATGAAGGCCTATATAGAGTCTCACCCGTCGGGCGACGCGGACTCGCAGGAACCCTCCGATGGGGCGGCTTCAGCAGGCGCCTCGGCAGCTGCGTCGGCAAGTGAGGCAGTTGCCCCGGTGACGGCTGGTGAAGGCCTGACCGGTATGCGCAAGATTATTGCGCAGAATATGATGCATAGTTTGCATTCCACTGCGCAGTTGACACTGCACCGGAAGGTGAATGTGACCGATCTGCTTGCCACGGTGTCTGAGATCAAGGGCAACCTCGGCCCCGGCGATGAAGCCAAGGCACTCAGCATGAACGTGCTGCTCATTAAGGCAGTGGCTATCGCCTTGCAGGAGCATCCTTCGCTGAATGCCCACTACGACGGCCACGAGTACGAGCAGTGTGACGACGTGAACATCGGTGTGGCCGTGGCTTTGGATGATGGTTTGGCCGTACCGACGGTTCCCAACGTCGTTGGCCAATCGTTATCGCAGTTGAAGACCGTGTTTCACGATCGTGTTGATCGCGCGCGGAATGGCGATATCGACACCCTTGCCCCCGGAACGTTCACCATTACGAACCTGGGGACCGACGGGATTGAGTATTTCACCCCGGTGCTTAACGTCCCAGAGGTCGCGATCCTGGGGGTTGGCGCGCAGAGCACGCGGCTGACCTTAAACAGTGAGGGTGAGATTGAGAAAGTAGTCGAGTTGCCCTTGAGCTTGACTATTGACCACCAAACTGTCGACGGCCGTACGGGTGCGGAATTCCTCAGTACCTTGGCCGACGTGTTGGCGGAGCCCTATCGAGTCCTGCTGTAGACGTCGCTTTATGGCTGGCCCTTTTATCGGGGGCTAGGGGGCCAGCCATGAGGCGTGGACTGTACCGCTTGCCGACGATGCTGGCGACGCTGCTGTCCGTGATTATTCCGTGGCAAATTTCAGCGCTGACGGTGCCATCTCGGTAGCTGAAATGCGGTGTTCGGCCGTAATTCCATTCCCAGCTGCGTTGCGTGTCAAGGTGGGGGCGTAGTTGGTGCGCGTAATCGTCAGCATGGGCGGTTCGGTACATGACAACGCCCTCGCGCTTCATGTGTGCGGCAAAATGCTCGTGAACCGTTGCCTGCACGGCGTCGATAGTCACCTCGGGCAGGTTAGTGACGGGGGAGGGGACCGACGGTATTCCATTGACGTGCACATGCGGGTCATGGGCCCGGAGGGCTTCATTAAGCACGGCGAGGTCGGCGTGGACAAGGACTGTCCCGTGGAGAAGACCGTGGGTGAGAGTTTCACGAATCGCGGATCCCGTGATCTTGTACGCGCTGCCGTTGTGCCGGAGAAAAAGTGACCGACGGGGATCGGCATACACATCGCAGCCCAGTGACCGTAGGGCGTCGCGTGCGATGATGATGGGGAGGTCCCGCGAGAAGTACGGTTTGGATGCCATGAACGTGAAGTTCAGGTTTCCTAGGTCGTGGTAGACGGTTCCGCCACCACTGATCCGTCGGAATAGTGGGATGTGGTGGCTGTGAAGGAACTCGGTATTTGCTTCGTACCAGGGGTTTTGTGCCCGGCCGACCATAACGGCGGGGCTATTACGCCATATGACGACGGCCGCTTCTTTCTTCCCTAGCGAGCTGAACAGATAGCGTTCGAAAGCGAGGTTATGGAGTGGATCGTGGCTGGTGAGGCGCCATAGGGTCGTTGTGAACATGATGAGGTGATCACAGGGGCAGAGCGGGGGGGCTATCTCGGGAGCTAGAGCCGGAGATGGTACGAGGGAAAGAGCTAGTTCTAGAGTTTCGAGGTTAGTAAAGCTCGTCCCCGCTCTTGTGTCCGAGGCCGGGGTGGTGATCGAAGCGTACAACCCCGACGGCCACCGTGTCGGGAACGGCCTTCTTGACGCGCGCGACGCCTTCGATGCCGAATCCGCCACATAACTCGATAGCGACGTACCCTTCGTCGGCGAGTTTCGATGCGACGTCCTCAGCTTGGGTGTAATCGTTGACCGCTACCGTGAGGAGTTCGACGCCCGGAGTTGTGACGGTCGACCGGTTTGTGTCCGGGTCGGCGCCGGTGTCGACGAACATAAATGCAGCTTTGAGAGCCATGGTGGTACTCCGTAGGTGTAGAGACTGGGTTGATGGAAAGATTGGGATTGCAAAACCTAGCCACATTCTATCGCTCTATGGCGTTCGTATTCTCTCTTTAAAGTGTGTTTGTAGCCCTACGTATGTCCCCCGTTGTAATAGAGATCCAGCCCACTCCTGTGAGCGTGATAGCTTCACAAGGCGGGCTGAACTGTTGCCGTTAAAAGTAGCGGACGCGGTTCCGAAATGGCAAGAGGGCAATGAGCTATGACATCCCTGCGCATAGGCATTTTCTTTGGTTGCTTAACTAGGTATGTAGGCCCGCATGGTGACATGGGCTTAGCGGAATATGCCATGGTGGTTCTAGCCACGGACTAAAAGGGTTGTGAGTTAAAAAAGGGGTTATTATGCGCAGACTTGTAGCGGATGTTGATACGGGTATCGACGACATGCTCGCTCTGATCTACCTCGCGGCACGGCACCGTGCTGGGGAAATTGAGTTAGCGGGAGTGACCACCGTCGCGGGAAACACGACCGTCGATAATGTCGCGGTGAACACGCGTTGGGTGCTTGACCTGTGTGGATGCTCTGACATTCCCGTGGGGGTGGGGCCAGCCGCGCCGGTCTCGATCCCGTTGACCACGACTCCCGAAACTCACGGCGACTACGGTCTCGGATACGCCCGTCCGCCTCGTGAGGTGAGCGAGCGGCTGTCAGTGGATGGTGGCGAATCTACCTCCCGTATCTTGAGCACGACTGACGTGTGGGAAGCCGCTCTTCAGGACGGCTCAGCCGATCTCGTCGCGACAGGTCCGCTGACGTCGGTAGCGATGAATCCCGAGCTGGTATCGCGGTTCAATTCGCTGACGATCATGGGCGGCGCCGTCGATTATCGGGGAAATACGACCCCCACGGCGGAGTGGAATTTCTGGGTTGACCCCGACGCGGTGGCAATGACGTTGAAGGAAGCTCGGCAGCGCGGTTGGGATGTCACGCTGTGTCACTTGGGTGTGACGGAAACAATCATGGTCACGCCGGACGACGTCGCGCGGTGGGGTCTGCCGGGTGAGTTGGGCACGCTTGTGAAGGATGCACTGCGTTTTTACTTCGAGTTCCACGACAACGAGGGGATCGGTTATTGTGCCCAGGTCCATGACTTACTCGCCGTCATGGTGGCCCTTGATGCGGTCAACTACGGGACGGCTGATAAAGCGCTGGTCGCCGTGCCCGATGACCGGGGTGCGATAACGGCGGTGGGGTCGGACGGTGATGCTCGGGGGCAGGCCAATCGGGAAGATGTGGCCCCGGACAAGTGCGCCATGGTCCACGTTCTCGATTCCGTCGATCCTGATGACGTGAGGGCCGAAACGGAACGCGTGTTCGCCATTCTCAACCCATCGCGCTAGCGGCTTTCGATAGCGGATCCTGATGGCGCACCCGTCGGGCTATACCTTTATCACGCACTCATTGCTACATAGTTGCAGGTCAGCTACCCAATTGTTCCCGAATACTCCGGGTAGCGTCAACCATGTTGCGCAGCGACGCAGTCGTCTCCGGCCAGGCCCGCGTCTTCAGCCCACAGTCGGGATTGACCCACAAAGGTTCGACCCCGACGGCATCGATAGCGTCGCGAATAAGTGTCGTGATTTCCTCGACTGACGGCACCCGCGGTGAGTGAATATCCCACACGCCGGGGCCAATGCCGAGGGAGAACCCGGCGTCGCGGAGAGCTGTGAGTACCTTCATGCCGTTGCGGGCCGATTCGATGGTGGTGACGTCGGCATCCAAGTCGATGATGGTGTCGATGAGCTCATTGAACTGTGAGTAACACATATGAGTATGGATGTGGATATCCGGGCCAGCACTCGACGTAGCCAATCGGAAGGCCTGGGTCGCCCACGCCGTATAGGCCTCATGGTCAGATTTGCGGAGGGGGAGGAGTTCACGAATGGCAGGTTCGTCGACCTGAATAATGCGCGCTCCAGCCTGAATAAGATCATCGATCTCATCCCGCAGCGCTAACGCCACCTGGTCGGCAGTAACCGACATGGGTTGATCTTCACGAACGAACGACCACGCAAGCATCGTTACCGGCCCCGTGAGCATGCCTTTCACCGGTTTGTCGGTGGCGTCCTGGGCAACGCGATACCAATGCGTCGTTAGTGGTGACGGCCGGGACACGTCGCCGGTCACAATGGGTGGGCGGACGCACCTCGACCCGTAGGACTGAACCCAGCCATTCGTCGTAGAGCAGTATCCCTCCAGTTGTTCAGAGAAGTACTGCACCATGTCATTTCGTTCAGGCTCGCCGTGAACGAGAACATCGAGGCCGAGTTCTTCCTGGGCCTTGATGGTGGACCGCACTTCGTCTTCCATCCGTGCGGTGTATTCGTCCTGGGTAATGGTGCCGTCGCGTTTATCTTTCCGCGCTCGCCGGATGGCGGATGTTTGCGGGAATGAGCCGATCGTCGTGGTGGGAAGCACGGGTAGCGACGGGCCTGTTCTGTCGCTGAACGGAACGCGGTGTCGGTCGTCGTCGGTGATCGAGCTCAGCCGCCGTTGAACACTGTCATTAGTGGGCAGACCCTCGGATAATGCTGTGCTCGAGGCGGCAATGTATTGCTCGTCGTCCGGGGTGCTTGCCGACGCTAGAGCGCGGTGGAGGACCGCTAGTTCTTGTATTTTCTCCTCGCCGAACGCTAATCGATTGCGGACATCGACGGGCAGTCCCGGTTCGGAGCTGCCCTCGTGGTCGTCGGTGCCGTCGGCGTTGCGCCCCAAGCGATACGGGACATGGAGGAGGGAACACGATGTTGAGGCCACCACCGGCCCACGCTCGGCTAGTTTTTTGAGCGCGCGCAATGATTGGTCGATATTGGTGCGCCAAACGTTGCGGCCGTTGACAATTCCCGCGACGAGTGTCTCATCGCCCGTCCATGCGTCGAGCCACGATGGAACGACGTCGTCGTGGGGGGTGGTGTCGTGGGTGCCACTTCGGGTGGTGGTTTGTTGACTCGGTATGAGGTCGACAGCGATGCCGTTGACGCCGGTCCCGTTCAGTGCAGCAAGAGCATGATCGCCAGGGCCAAAGTACGTGGCGGCTAGTAGTTTGACGTCGGCTTTTCCGGCTGCTTCGGCGAGCTTTGTGTAGGCGGAATGCACGCGATTGATATCGGTGTCGGTGACGTCGCAGGTCAATTGAGGCTCGTCCAGCTGCACCCATCCCACTCCGGTGGTACCTAAGCGCGTGATGAATTCTGCATAGGCATCGATCAGCGGTTCCCACAGGCCATCGAGGTCATCGTCGGATGCTTGGTCAGCCAAGGTCAGGTAAGTGAACGGACCTACTAATACAGGCCGCACATTTGCAATGCTCTGTAGTTCGGTGATGTCGGCAAGAAAGTCGTCGATAGTCAGATCAAACTGTGTGTCGCCGGTGAGCTCGGGAACGATGTAGTGGTAGTTGGTGTCATACCACTTGGTCATGGCCGACGGAGCAAGATCCGACGTCCCGCGGGCGGTGGCGAAGCGACGATCGATATCGCGTGGTAGTCGATCATGTATTGACGTTGCTGGCTCGTGGTCGGTGGTTGTGTGATCCGGGATTGTGTTGAATCGTGCAGGAAGGACGCCGAGGTAGGCGCTCATGTCGAGCACGGCGTCGTAGTAGCTGCGTCCCAGGGTGGGGACGGATTCCATGCCGGCTGAGGCGAGATTCTGTGTGTAGGTCGTCGTGAGTTCCCACGCAGTACGGGCTAGGTGGGAAGCATGTTCTTGGGCCCCGCGGTCGTTAGGTGCAGAACCTGATTTCCAGTATTTTTCGCAAGCGCGTTTGAGTTCGCGGCGTGGGCCGATACGTGGCACGCCAAGTGTCGTGAATGTCATTTCTGATCCTCGTCAGTGGTGGACACACGGGCCCGGCGGGCTCCGCGACGATAAGCAGGTATTCGGACTCGTGAGCACTCCGCTGGCGCGTGATTTGGTGCGCTGTTCCGGATGACCGTGGGGGGTGATCATCCGGCGGCGAAACCTGATTGACACTGCTTCCCAGTGCTCCTCCGGGTTGGGGGAGAGCCACCAGTGCATTATTGCGTCGTTTGGCTTTCTCACATACCGCTGCGGGACAGTTCCGGATTCTCACCGGATTCCCTGGTATTTCTGCTCCGCGAGAGGACCAAGGCTAGGACCAAGGCTAAGGCCGGCGGGCCAATCGCGTGGCAGAAAACTTATCGCATTACCTATCGTAAACGGTGGGGTGACGTGCCGTAGGTGGTGGCGCAGGGCGATATGATCGTGCGTCCCGCGTGTGGCCGTCGGCTACTCGTCGCCCATGGCCGAGTCCCGAGGTCAACACGGGCTTCCGGGGTCGGCGTTCCGATAGGTTAGAGTATTGACAGCTCGAGGTGACATAGAGCGTCTTATTAGTAGATCGCGCGGAAACGCGTGGAACACTGCCGAAAACGTGCTTAACCCATGGAAGTGCGTTTTGCCTGCACAGTTGCGCTGCGTTGTCGCGTACCGCACGTGCATAATCAGTCCGAGAATGTGCCGGATACGGAGAACCTATGAGCACCAACGGCCCCGTCGAGCCCACCACATCACCTGACCACACTGGCCACAAAGACCGAACAGCGTCGAATACACCTAACCGACGCATCGTCAATTCCGCGAATGTGTGCACCGCTATCGCGATTCTCATTATGGCGGGCACCTGGTTGACGCTGGTTCTGATGCAGCCGGACGATCCCTGGGAGTCGCTTGCTGATGGTAAGGGGTCGATCATCGCGCTGGCTGGTTTCGGTGTGAGTGCGCTGATCGCGCTGATCGGGATTGTGCCTAAGTTGCCGCCGCGGTCGCTGGCCCTGCTGCCTGCGGCGTTGGTCATCAACATTGTGGTCGGGCAGGTGATCGGGACGATGCCGTTGCCGGTTCCCCTGTATCTGGATTCCATTGGGACTGTGCTGATCGCCGCCCTCGCCGGTCCGCAGGCAGGTATGGCGACGGGGGTGCTGTCGGCCCTGATTTGGGGGACGTTCAACCCGACCGTCGTCCCATTCGCGGCGGATTACGCCATGATCGGTTTACTCGCGGGGCTGGTGCCGTGGACGAAACGATGGGTTCCGCCGATTGCCGGTGTGTTCGTTGGTTTATTGTCAGCATTGATGGCTGCGCCGGTGGCGTCGTTCATTTTCGGCGGAACGGCTGGCACGGGCACGGGCCTGTTGGTGACGGCGTATCGCGGGCTTGGTTTCAGCCCGATGACGGCAGTTTATTTGCAGTCACTGACGTCGGATCCGATCGACAAGGTGATCGTGTTTACGCTGGTGGCGGCGATTATTGCGGCTCTTCCGCTTCGAACCATTCGCTCATTTTCGACCAAGAAGTCGTAGGGTTTGGTGGCCCCTCCGACGGGAAATCCTGGCTTGGTAGCTCGGCGAAAAGGCCCTGGTGAATCTCGTGTGTGGTAGTGAGCCAGGGCGCCGATTGTGCGCCAGAGGTTCGTGCCGGAATTTTGCGGGGTATATTGACGCCTCCCACCAAAACTGCGGGGGAATATGGGGCTTTTTCGCCCAATTTTTGACCATATACCCCCGCACTTTTTCTGGCCTCCCATATACCCCCGCAGTTTTGGTGGTCCCGGGTTAGCGTTGCCGTCTAGCCTCGTAATTGCCGACGCCGTGGGGCCAGCACCCGAACATTTGCCAGCGAAAAGGGGGCCCAGCGCCCAACAAAACCTCCACGTCAACCCCAATCCGACCATCACCGCAACACCCTAAGGAGCCCAACATCCACCCGTACACACCGCTCGTGACTGCCGCGTGCCTAATGGTGAGCGTCACGGTGCTCAACGCGCCGTGGGCGTCGGCTATCGGCGTAGCTGTTGCCGTGGTGGCGTCGCTAATTATTCGGAATAAGGCAGCGACCTTAGCCGCCGTAACCATCATCATCCCAGCGTGTGTGTCATTTTCTCTGATGTACGGCCTTTTTGGTTCATGGTCGACGGCCGCCGCGCTGAGCCTGCGCTTCGCCGCGGTGGTGGGCTGCGGCGTGATGTTCGGTTCGCTAGTCAATCCGGATGCGCTCATGCGCGCCCTGCAAACGTGGCTGCCGGCGCCGATCGTGTATGTGGTGGGCTCGGTCGTTCGGCTGATCCCGTTGGCGACGTCGCGAATGAGAACCATCCAACAGATTCAGCGCTCGCGGGGCGTGAAGCCGCAACGGAGGAAACTGGTCATTCCGCTGGTTGTTGGCCTGGTGACGGATGCGGCGCAGCGCTCCCGGCCGTTATCGCGAACGGGAATTGCCCAGCCAGGGCAGAGGACCGTGCTGTACCCCGTCCGAGATCGCGCGTGGGAGCGTGTGGTCCGTTACGGGATGGTCGCGGTGATGTGCGCGGCCTGTGTGTGGGGAGTCGCGGGGTAGAGCAGGGTAGAGCGGGAGCAGGGTAGAGATGAAGAAGTTTGTGTGCGCCCCGAGCGGTTCGGGAATGAGCGAAGAGGCGTGGGCCCTCGCGGAGGAGTCAGGTGCCGCGTGGGTGGGTAATGATGCGGCGGCTCACATCACGTTGCTGCGGAGCACGGTGGAGCAAGAGCTTGCGTTCGGCATGGAGCAGATGGGCGTGCCCGTGGCGGACATGCGCTCGCGGATCCAGGATGTTGCTGGTCAATGGGGCTTGACGACGCTCCTTCAGCGCGACCCGTCGAAATTGTCGACGGGTCAGACGCGCCGGGTGGCGATCGCGTCCGCCCTTCTACGCAATCCTGACAATCTGGTGCTGGACTGCCCGCTGGATGGGTGTGACATGGATGCGACGCGAGCTTTGGTGCAGGTCGTGGACAGTTTTCCGGGCGACGTCACGATTTTTGATCGGACGTGGAACCACTTAGCTGATCTGTGCGACGTTGAATCGCGTTACCCCGAGGGCGTTGGGCTGAATCCTGTTGCGGGGGCGGAATATGATTCGCCGGTCGAATTGAGTCAGATTTCTGACGACGACTCCGCCGGTGGCTCCGACGCCGAATCCGCTGAGTCCGCATATGCTCCTTCGCCCGTTCCTGCCCCTGCGCCGGCCCTGGTGATCAACGACCTCTTGGTCGAGCGCCATGCTTTTACGCTGGGGCCCTTGTCGGCGGGCATTCCGCGTGGGATTACTCATATCGCGGGACCGAACGGCACGGGGAAGACCACGCTCCTTCTTGCTTTGGCGGACTTGATTAAGCACAGTGGCGGATCGCAGCAGGTTGTCGGCTCACCCCACCCCCTCAACTACGGTTGGGCCCCCACATCAATGGACACATCGTTTTCGGCGAAAACAGTAAAAGATGAAATCGCGATCGGCTCGACCCTCCGCAACGCCGACGCGCTCATCGAGTATTGCGGCTTGCAGGATGTCGCGGGCATCCACCCGCTGGACGTAGCGTCGTCGGCAAGAAGAATTGTGTCGGTGGCATGCGCGCTGGCCCGCGGCCCGGAGTTCCTTTTCCTGGACGAGCCCACGGTTGGCCTGGACGTTCACGGGTATCGCACCTTGGAGCGGATCATGCGCGGGTTCGTCGCCGGTGAGATTCATGATGTGCTGCGTGCCCACGGCGGCAGCACATTAGGCGAGCCTAAATCGGTGGTGTGGACGTGCCACAACGGGCCGTATTCCGAGCTTTCGGACTATCGGCTGGTACTCTGACCAGCGTGTACACACCAGATGCAATCGGAACGCCCTTATCCTCCAGCGCGACCAAGGTCATGTTGCTTGGTTCGGGGGAGTTGGGCAAAGAGGTCGCAATAGCTTTCCAGCGTTTGGGGGTGGAAGTTCACGCGGTCGATCGGTATGACGGCGCGCCTGCTCATCACGTGGCGCAGTTTCACTATGTCATCGACATGACGGACCCGGATGCCATTAAAAACCTTGTCGACGATGTCCGCCCGGATTTCATTGTGCCGGAGATTGAGGCGATCGCGACGGACGCGTTGCGCGATTTGGAGTCGGATTACACGGTGATTCCCACGGCCGAGGCGACGCGCGTCACGATGAATCGCGAGGAAGTTCGTCGGTTGGCGGGGGAAGATCTTGGCTTGCCGACGAGTGGCTACGCGTTCGCGTCGACCCGCGACGAGTTCGACGACGCCGTGGATGCCATGGGTTTCCCGTGCGTGGTGAAGCCGGTGATGAGCTCCTCTGGCAAGGGGCAGAGCGTGCTCAACGGTCCGGAGGACCTCGACGAGGCGTGGGATTACGCGATGAGCGGCGCCCGCGTGAACCAGGCGCGCGTGATCGTCGAGCAGTTTGTTGATTTCGATTATGAGATCACGCTTTTGACGGTGCGCGCGGTGGATCCCTCGACGGGGAAAGTGGCCACGTGGTTCTGTGAGCCGGTGGGGCATCGTCAGCATTCCGGCGATTATGTGGAGTCGTGGCAGCCCGCACCGATGAGCGACGCGGCCGCGGAGAATGCACGGTCCATTGCGGCGCGCGTGACCAACGCTCTTGGTGGGCGCGGCGTCTTCGGTGTCGAGCTGTTCGTCAAGGGCGATGATGTGTATTTCTCCGAGGTCAGCCCGCGCCCGCACGATACGGGCATGGTGACGATGGGGACTCAGCGCCTGTCCGAGTTTGAGCTGCACGCTCGCGCGATTTTGGGATTGCCTGTCGACGTCACGCTGGTGTCGCCCGGTGCGTCGGCCGTGATTTACGGTGGCGTGAGGGGCGACGGCGTGGCCTTCTCGGGTGTGAAGGAGGCCCTCGCTGTGCCGGAGACTGACCTGCGCCTATTTGGCAAGCCTGAGGCTTTCCCTCACCGACGTATGGGTGTTGTGACCGCGACTGCTGAGGATATTGAGACAGCGCGGTCACGGGCGACGCAGGCAGCATCCACGGTGCATCCTTTCGTGCCTGAAGTGGAAGACGGCAGGGATGATAGCCCGCGCGGGGCCGAGGACCGTGGGGAGTAGGCGGGCTTAGTCTTTGACGAGTCCGCCGTCGACGATGAGGTTTTGGCCTGTGATCGCCCGAGCCCACGGCGAGGCGAAGAAGAGTACGGCGTCGGCAAGCTCCTCCGGGGTTGTTACGGACTGTAGCGGCGTAGTTGCTGCGATTGCGTCGAAGACTTTCTCGGGTGTCGCGGCGCTGGCATCGGTGGTGCGTAGAAGCCCGCCACTAACCATGTTGACGGTAATTCCCAGAGGGCCGAGGTCGCTTGAGAAAGTCCGAGTAAGTGACAGCAGGGCGGCCTTGGCAGCTGTGTAATCGTGATAGGGCACGACGGGGTTCTGGAAAAGATTAGTTCCTATGTTGACGACGCGACCACAGTGGGCTTGTTCGAAACTGGGTAGCGCGGCTTGGATGACGTTGATTGCTCCCTGGACTGCACTTGAAAATTGCGATTGAAATGACTCGTAGTTTATTTGGTCAGCTTTTGGCCGGGCTTCTCCGTTGAATGAGAAGCTCGTGAGTGCATTATTGACCACGGTACTTATTGGTTGTCCGAATTTTTGGTGCGCTGTAGTAAAGATGGTATTCATGTCATCTCTTTCACGCACATCACCGTGTATTGCGAGGACACGATCGGGATGGGTTGCTTCGATGTCGTATGCAGCGGCTTTGCTGGAAAAATAATTAACGACAACGCGGGCGCCTTCGCGGAGGAACGCTTCGGTAATTGCTCGTCCGAGTCCTCTAGCACCGCCGGTGACCAAAACGACCTGCTCAGAGAGGGGAGGGGAGGTTCGGTTGGACGATGAGGGTGTCGCCATGATGTGTCCCTTCGTAGGCGCCGGTATTTCTTCTAGAGAAACGTCCTTCTGCCCTGAATCCTATTGTCACGATAAATCTATGTCTATAGGGTGGACCTAACGTAAATAACAAGGAGGGATTCCGGTGGGCGAGAAACTTCGGCAGTTCTTTGGTGTCCCCAGTTTGAGTGCGTTTTTTACCATCATTATTGGGTGCGTGGCGGTGGCGGTCTTCATGACCACGGCCATGGCGGATCAAAGTCCGGTTCTTAGGGTCATAGTTTTCGTGGCTCTTATTTTTGTGATTCGGGGTGTGGGGGCGCTAGTCCGCTATTTCCAGAAAAATCGAGAGCAACGGTAACGATTGTTACCCCACTAGGGTTGCTCCACCAGTGTTAGTCCACCAGGATTTTGCATTCCTGAGATTCCCCATTTTTGTGCTCAATTTTTACGCCGATATAGCTGATATCGGCATTGGCAACTCCGGTGGCGAAAAGTGGCCCCTCACCCGTTTTACCTGCTGAGAAGCCACTGCCCACGTCTTCCATATTATTTCCGTTAATGTCGTAAAACTTCATCGCCACCTGATCATCGGGGAGGCCGTGGTAGTGCGTCTCCGCTGTGTTTTTCTCGTGATTGATATCGATGACGTCGGGGTTACACGTCCCATCACTATTAACAAAATGCTCGGTGGAGGAGTGCGTAGAATTCGGAGGTGCAGTGCTCGAGCTATCAGAATGTGACACTTCGCTAGACGATTGCCCTGCGCTTGTTGCTGGAATAGCGCTTTCTGCATTCTCTGTATGTGGTGAATCTGACGACGAAGAGCATCCGGCGAGCATAGTTGCAGCGGCAACAGTGACGAATAAAGAAGCTACTGCGCCACGTTGACGCGAAGAAAATTTCTTTACGTACATCATTTCATCACCATGCTCACGTTGACTGATATTGCGACGTGTTTTCTTCAGCCCCGCCGAAAAGCCCGCCGAAAGCTCCACCATCAAACCGGAGCGTTATCGAAAGATAAGAAATGAGTAGGTTCGGCTACATCCAAGACTACCCAGATTTGCTTCATTATTCTGATAAGCATTGTGCAGGTTATGTACTCCCGACCGGAAAACACCAATCAGGTTATGATCGCCACCCCCGAACCGGCGATTCTCATCTACAAACTCACGATGTCCCACCGGGGAATATAATCGAGTCACGTGGATGCTCAAGCAGTATCCGCCGAAAACACATGGACACTAACCATAGAAAACTTAACATCGACATCGTCGACCTACGGGAGCCCAGTGATGTGGGCTGAGAGGGCGGGCATCGCCGCCGACCGTAAACCTGATGCGGATAATGCCGCCGGAGGGAAGGAGCCTATGTCCCGGCACATCACTATTATCGGCGCTGGTCTTGTGGGGCTGGCCACCGCGTTTGAACTGACTGAACTCGATCCGGAGTGCTCGGTATCGATTCTCGATCCTGCTCCGCTGTCGGGGGCGAGCCACCACGCCGCGGGCATGTTAGCCCCGGCCGCAGAGATGCAGTATCAGCAGGATGCGTTGGTGCCCCTTATGCGTCAATCCGCGCTGTGGTATCCGAGTTTCGTCCGACGTGTCGCCCTCGCAGCTCATTCCGACCCCGACGATCCTCACATGACTGGTTTTCGCCGCGACGGAACCTACGTCGTCGCCGCCGATTCTGCCGATCGGGTGCATCTCGCCGAGACGCGAGATTTCCAGGAATCGTTTGGAATGGAGGCCACCCAGGTGACGGTTCGTCAGCTGCGGAAATCTGAGCCGGCGCTCAGCCCGAACCTGTCCGGTGCCGTGCATATCCCGGGCGATCACCAAATCGATCCACGTGTCTTCGGTGACCTTATTATCGGTGCGTTGAAGAATCGTGGCGTGGAGATCGTGAAGAGATCGGCCACTCCTTTCGACGTGAATCCCGACGACGTCACCATCGTCGCCAATGGACTCGGCGCGTCCGAGTTCCTTCCGTATTTACAGCTCCGCCCAGTGTGGGGCGACGTTCTCCGTTTGCGCGTGCCGGCGGAACTCGACCCGCTGGTCACGTCGGTAATTCGGGGATTTGTCCGGGATCGGCCGGTGTACGTGGTGCCGCGCATCGATGGCGGTTTGGTATTGGGGGCCACGAGCCGGGAGGACGGCCGCGGTCAGCCGCTGGTGGGTGGCGCGCTGGACCTCATGCGCGATGCTGACACTATCTGCCCGGGGATTCGCGAATGCACGATCGAGGAGATCACGGCGGGTGCTCGGCCGGGCACGCCGGATGACCTGCCTTATATTGGCATCGACGACGGTACCGGCGCTGTTGTTTCCACGGGCTATTTCCGCCACGGCATTCTGTTGACTGCGCTGGGCGCCCGGGTGGGGGCGGCGCTTGCCATTGCTGGCAGGGAAACGGCTGCTAGTGAGTCCGGTGCCGTGGATGGGCAAGCCTTAGTGGCAGCTGCGGATTCGATGACGGACGAATACGGCTCCTTAGAAAAGCGCTTAGCAGACGGTGACGAACTCCTCACCAGGGCGGATGATGACGATACTCCGGAACTGACCTTGAACGACATTCTTGCTGCTACGGATATTCATCGTGATTTGTAGGAACATTGCGTAGGAAAATTACGCACGTCACGCAGCGTCGAGCGCAGTGAACTCAGCCCGCCAACCAGACACCACAGGTCATGAACGAAGTCGAACAAACCAGAGGAACCCCAGAGGAAATAATGACAGACACCTCCAGTCCAACGATCACCATCGAACTGAACGGCACATCGCACCGGGCGACAAGCGGTCTCACTGTCCGGTCGCTCGTGAAAGCCGTGTCACAGGACGGCGATAACGCCGACCTCACTGCTCTCGCCAACACCGCGAAACACTCGCCCACCAGCAATGACGCCGCTAGCGATGATGATTTCGACGGTTATGCCGTCGCCATTAATGACGAGATCGTTCCGAAATCCACTTGGCAGACCGTCACCATTAGCGACGGCGATCGCATCGAACTTCTCACCGCTGTTCAAGGAGGTTAGGCAATGACACACAACGCAACCAGGGACGATGATCCTACGAACATCACACCGACGGATGTAGACGACGCCCCATCCCCCGACGCCCACGTAGGCGACCCCGATCACTGGACACTGGCCGATCGGGACCTCACCTCGCGACTGTTCCTCGGCACGGGCGGAATGACGTCGCTGGATATCATGGAAAAAGCGCTGGTGGCGTCGGAAAGCAACGTGGCGACGGTCGCGATGCGTCGGCACCAAGCAGGAAAAGCGGACGTTTTCGGGATGCTTCGCCGGCACAATGTCCACATCCTGCCCAACACGGCCGGCTGCAAAACGGCGCGAGACGCCGTGCTGACCGCGAAAATGGCGCGGGAAGCGCTGGATACGGACTGGATCAAGCTCGAGGTTGTCGCCGATGACGACACTCTTCTGCCTGATGCTGTCGAACTTGTCGACGCCGCAGAACAGCTGGTTAACGACGGATTCCACGTGCTGTCGTACACGAACGACGACCCCATTGTTGCGCGCCGGCTGGTGAACGCGGGGGTGGACGCCGTGATGCCTGGTGGCTCGCCGATTGGCACGGGCCTGGGGATTCTCAACCCGCACAACATCGAAATGATTGTGAAAGAAGCCGGCGATATCCCGGTGGTGTTGGATGCAGGTGTGGGGACGGCGTCGGAGGCGGCGCTGGCCATGGAGCTGGGATGCTCCGCCGTGCTGGTGGCCAGTTCCGTCACGCGCAGCCACGATCCGGAAGCGATGGCGAAGGCGATGGCTAGCGGTGTTCGCGCTGGTTATTGGGCGCATCAGGCGGGGAGGATTCCGAAGCGGCATCACGCGGTGGCGTCCTCGCCGCTGGAGGGGAGGGCGTGGGCCGATGCCGTCATCTAGTACGGGCCCAGCTAGCTCCAGTCCGTCCCACGATGGGCCGTCTAGCTCCGGTGCCGAGCTGCCCCGACTAATTCCCGACGAACGACTCACGCCTCTCCCGCATAATGAACGCGTCCGTACCGCACGTCATCTGGCACTCTTCGATGAAGCCGTCCAGCAGCGCTTCGCCGCCGCGCGCGTGTGCGTGATCGGCGCAGGTGGATTGGGGTCTCCGCTGCTGTACGCGCTGGCAGCGGCGGGCGTCGGCACGAATGGGCATATCACCGTCTGCGATGATGACGTCGTTGACCTTACTAACCTTCAGCGGCAAACACTTTTCGGTGTCGACGACGTGGGACGCCCGAAAGCCGACGTTGCCCGCGAACGCATGCACGCGCTCAACCCCTCCATGAGCATTCGCACGGAAGGGCGGTTCGGCCCCGATAACGCGGAGCAGTTGTGCCGCGAGCACGACCTCCTGATCGACGGCAGCGACAACTTCGCCACCCGATTCGTGGTGGCCGACGCGGCGGAAATGACGGAAACGCCGCTGGTCTGGGGTGCTGTTCTGCGCTACGAGGGACAGGTCTCGGTGTTCTGGGCTCCTCACGGCCCCGGACTTCGCGATCTTTTCGACGGCCCGCCGACGAAACCGGTGCTGACCTGTGCGGAAGCAGGCGTTTTGGGTGCGACGACGGCCGTGATCGGCAACCTCATGGCCACCGAGGCGCTGAAGGTCCTGGGCGGTATCGGTGAGCCCCTCGTGGGGAGAGTTTTGACGTATAACGCCACGTCAGCGTCGACGCGCACGCTGCGGTTGCGTCGTGATCCGTCGCGTGAACCGGCGACGAGGATTCGTCGCACGGCTGCGTCATCTAACCAAGGGGCGGCGTGTGAAGTGGCAACCCGAAATCCCTTGGTAGAAGGCTCGGTAGAAGGAGAGCATCGGAACCGTCGTGACCAACCCCAGGATCAGCCCGACGCCCCTGGGGACATCGCACCGTCGGATCTTCCCGGTTTTCTTGCCGACGACACCCACGTGCTCCTGGACGTTCGCGAAGCTCACGAGCGTTTAATTGAGCGCATCACGCTGGATGGTGACGTCGAATCGGGTGGTACTGCGCCCGCTGATGTCAACCCTCGCGATATCCATGTTCCCCTGGGTGTAGTGAAAGCCGATGCGGCGTCGGTGCGTATTCCTATTCCTGAATCAGCGACGGCGGTGGCCGTGTACTGCGCCCGTGGGGCACGTAGTCAGCAAGCGGCCGACATTCTGCGGGAAACGCTGAGTATTCCGGTGTATTCACTGGCCGGAGGTATCACAGCAATGAAAGCGGTAGCGAAATAGGTTGCGACACCGCGCGTCAATCGTCGTCAAAGCTTGCGTCAATCGTCGTCGATGGGGATGACAAGTGGTGATAAGCCAAGGGACGACAAGTGAGCAATAAGCGCCGAAGTATGTCCGGTATCTGACGTAAGCTCGAAGAGTAGTGGGACGTAGGGTCGGCACCCCGTCCGCACTCGTTGGTAATGCAGTCGGATAGGCAGGCAGGGCTCGATGGACACGCTTGATTACGCGCTTTGGTGGCAGATCTACCCCCTCGGAGCGTGCGGAACGGACATGTTCAGCCCCCAATCCGACGGAGAAACACCGGACAACGAACGGTCCGACGCGCCGACGCCCGACCACGCTCCATCCGCGGCCAACTCCGAGCACAACGTCGATAAGCCTGGAAAATTACGGCGACTAGAAGCCTGGCTGGATTATGCCATTGAGCTGGGCTGTTCGGGGATCTTGCTCGGGCCTATTTTCGAGTCGACGGCGCACGGATATGACACCACGAATCACCTGCGGATCGACCCACGGTTAGGTTCGCTGGACGATTTTGACCACCTGATGGGGGAGTGCTCGAAGCGCGGCCTCAAGGTGATGCTGGATGGTGTGTTTAACCACGTGGGGACGCATCATCCGCTGGTGGCCGAGTCGATTGAGCGCGCGCGTGCGGGGGCCGAGCAGACTCCGGTGAAAACGCACACGCACGACGGGGAGATCGTGTCGGTCCCGTGGGAGGGGAACCTTGACCTGGCTGAGCTGGACCATTCCGACCCGCGCGTAGCCGACATGGTCGTGGAGATCATGGAGTATTGGTTGGATCGCGGGATCACCGGGTGGCGGCTTGATGCCGCGTACTCTGTGCCCACCGAATTTTGGCGGACCGTTATCGACCGCGTGCGCGCCCACTATCCCGATGCCGTGTTCCTCGGTGAAATCATCCACGGCGAGGAACAGGGCGGGTACATCGAGTTCGCCGCTCAGTCCCACATGGATTCGATCACACAATATGAGGTGTGGCAGGCCATCTGGAGCAGCATTAAAAACGCGAACATGTGGGAGCTGGACCACGCGCTTGGCCGCCACCAGACCTTTGTGGAGCAGGGCGCAGCCGTCGCTAATAATCAGCCCGACAAGCGGCCGATCCTTCCGTTGACGTTCATTGGCAACCACGATGTATCGCGCATTGCTTCGGTGGTGGGGGATAACGGCGCGGTGCTCGCTGCCGTCGCGCAGTTGACGCTGCCCGGTATGCCAAGCATTTATTACGGCGATGAGCAGGGCTTGCGGGGTGAAAAGCAGGATGGCTTGTATGCCGACGCCGACATTCGACCGCCCCTGCCGGCTTCCCCAGCAGATTTATTGCCGACGGGGGAATGGCTGCATGAGATTTATCAGCGGTTAATTGGGATTCGTCGGGACCATCCGTGGATTGCACATGGCGACCTTGAAGTGGAAAACGTTGAAGATCACACGATCACATTTGCTGTGACGGGGCAGCCGGAGGGTGACCAGACGCCGGAGCGCCAAGAGCCGGAGCATCAGACGTTGCGGACGATGATTAGCCGGGACCCGGATCGTGCAGTGGTAACCGTCGATGACGAGCAGGTTTTTTATTGGGAGCAGCAGTAAGAGCTGCGTTCCAATGTTAGGCTTCCGAAGCGAAATATAAACCTCTATTTTAACTATAACCATTTTTTGAAGGACGGCCTGGCTAAAATAGCTGAGGAGGAAATCTGGTTGAAACTTACAACTGATCAATTAACTGTGAAATACGGTTCGCATATCGCGGTTGATCACATCAGCTTAAATGTCGATACCGGATTTCATGCTTTACTCGGCCCCAACGGCGCAGGGAAATCATCTCTGCTCAGGGCAATAGCTGGGCTTACTCAACCGAGCAGCGGCAGCGTGTATATAGATGGCCGGGTAAATGACCCGCGTAGTGGTTTGGTCGGCTACCTCCCTCAGGACAATCTCGAAAAATCACGCTTTACCGTGCGGGAACACCTTGCGTACATGTGCTGGCTGAGGAAAGTCTCACAGCATAAGGTCCCCCATGAGGTCGATAGGCTGATAGAACTCGCAGGTCTGTCGGATAAAGCCGATTCACTCATCAAGCATTTGTCTGGTGGTATGCGACGAAGGGTTGGAATATCATCCGCTCTCGTTTCATCGCCACCGGTAATCCTGCTCGACGAACCAACGGCAGGTCTGGATTTATCGCAACGGGCGGCGTGCAAGAGAATACTTCATCACTCGTCGGAGTCCTCTACAGTAATTATTTCGACACACATAGTCGAAGACGTCATTGAAAATGCAGACACCCTGACGATTATGAAAAACGGGGTAAAAGAATACTCGGGGCCATGGGAAAAATTCGGAGCAGGAAGAGACATCAACAAACTCAACACGATGTATCTAGATCTGCTGGAATCATGAATTCCGGAACAGGTCTGTGGCTACGTCATAATAGAGTTCATTACTTCTTTCTGACGTCCCTTATACTTTCGCTTCTTGTAAAAACTGCCACGTGGATATTGCTAGAGCAGAACGGGAATTCTGTCGACATCGACACTGTGTGGGTTTCTGCTCTGACATCGATTCCACTCCTTTTTATATTCACTCATGAGGATGACTTTGATCGTGTCTCCCCGCGGCCCATTCGAAATAGACGGCTAATACTCCTGGCCCTAGTAACCGTATGGGCTGCTCTAGTAGGGTTGCTGTGTTTTTGGGGAGATTTCTCAGACTATGGCTCTCTTACGGTCATAAGGAACGACATCGGCCTTATTGGCCTGGGGTTAGTATCCACCTACGTCCTGAAAAAGACGTTTATCTGGGTACTTCCAGTATCCGCGGTTCTTGGGTCTCTCACGTTTAGTTGGCCATTAGAGCCGTCTATCGGGCACGGTCTCTGGGGTGCTCTACGTGCACCGTGCAGTTTTGTTATGCCTGGTGGACAGCCGAACCTCAGTGCGCTACTTGTTATCGTGATATGGGCCCTGGGGTCTGTTATCTATGTTCAAGGATGGTCGAAGAGGCGAAAAGACAAGGAATCTCGTTCCCTAACGGGTTTCCGCAGCACCAAGAATTACTCCTCGATAGTGCTGAAAGGAAAACTGAGAGCGTCATACGCAATTCCGATTGCGCTGATTCTCATCGTCTTCTCGATCGTGGCTCCTCTGGCGAGTGCATCGTCTTGGCTGGCTAGTCCACAAATTTTGATGGTGCAAGAGCTAACCGTCTTAATACTCTTTTTCTCTCCGGCGACTCTATGCGCCGGTGTGATATCTAGTCAGGCACGGTGGCGAAGTGGAACGGCCGACTGGGAGGATACGTCCCCCAGAAGTCGTATAGAGAGACTAGCTAGCGCTTTTCGCATATCCGCGTTAAGCACGTTTATTCCCCTCGTCATTCTGGTATTAGTGCTGATCGCGATCTCTTTTATTGGCGCTACTCTATCCGGGGTTTCCTATAGCGTTACTTTTAGGCAACTCTGGGCGGGTACCCCAACCTTCTTGATGATTGTTGGGTTCTTACTGGTGTCCTGCGTGATTGGCACCGTTCTAGGCTCTCTGTTCAGAGGCATCTGGATTGCACCACTGTGTTTATTCCTTGGTGTGGTGTTCTTTATATCAGTTCCTGTGGGCTCTTCCACGAGCGTCGATCGTGCTTGGGATGAAGAATATGGTTTTTCATCGTGTTCAACATCCGAAAAATTCGCGATTGAAGTGTGTGGTTCGGCCCCAAATTCCGGTTACCTTAAGCCCATGGCGGCAACTCTGGATGATAGATACCAAGAAACGTCATACCGGGACGATCTTCCTCGTAAATTTGTAATGGTGAACTCCGTGTTCGATGTGAAACACGATGATGTTTTATCTGTGGGCTTACAGGACCAACGTCATGTAGTAGCACCTCGTTCACTTGACAAGGAAAAAATATTCAGGGATATCAATCAGTCGCTGTCATACATTTATTTGGGCAGTTCTTCCCATAATGGGCAGCGAGCGAATTTTGACACTGATCAGGTGCTCTCTGCTTTCCGCCCGAATAACGGGCCCACCGATAATGAAGTCATTTCACAAATAGATGCGATGAAACAACGCCTGGACAATGACGGCCAATGACCAGTTCCGACGAGGGGCGCAACTAGGGGTCTAAAACACCTCGGTAGCTAAATCGTCCCATTTCCGCGCTTACTCGCTACGAAAACTGTCCAACGCACGTCGGGCTAACTCGCCGGGGTTATCAGAGTGCATCAGTGCTCGCACCATCGCGCACCCGGCGATACCGGTAGCGCTCAGAGCCGCAACGTCGTCGGGTGTCACGTCCCCGATGGCGACAATGGGCAAGGTTGTCGCCGCGACGAGCGGCCGATAACCGTCAACACCGATGGGCGCGCGGCCCGAATCCTTCGTTGGCGTCGGCCGGAAAGGGCCCGCACCGATGTAGTCAATAACTCCTGGGTGCGAGCTGTGGAACTCTTCCGCGGCCTCGACAAGCGGCAGGGTTCCGGTCGTTAACCCAATGAGAGCATCCGGACCGAGCATGTCGCGGGCCGCATCCGGGGGAAGATCATCTTGTCCCAGGTGAACGCCATTGACAGGGACCCCGGCGCGTCGAGCAGCGTAGGCCACGTCGGCTCGGTCGTCGACGACGACTTTCGTGTGAGGATTTGCCCGGTAAACAGCGGTGGCACATTCCGTCACAAGACTGAGCAAGTCCCGCGTGGAGAGGTCCTTCGCGCGCACTTGGACGACGCCGGCCCCAGCCGCCGCGACCTTCGCCGCGGTGTCAACAGTGTGCCGGTCGGTCCCAGACGTGACCAGGTAGAGGCGGAAATCCGTGTCAGTGGAGGCCATTCGTGTCCTATCGTCCTATTCGTCGTGTGCCAGTGCTGTGGACCGACGAAGGTGCCAACGCTTCGGGGCGGTTGCTATCCGCGATGCTACTGGCGGTGTGCGCTCATGTCCGCGAGATCATGGTCGATGTCCTCAGCGGTGTCTTTCGCTTTGGATTCTTGCATGTAGAGCTCGGATCCGTGGGCACGGAACTCTTCAGCCATTTTCGCCATGCCCGCTTCCACATCTGCCCGGTCACCGGCCGTCTCACCCATCGGGTCACCAACCTCAGGCATGCCGAGCATCGTCTCGCCATAAGCGTCGCGAATATCCTGGCTAATCCGCATGGAGCAGAACTTCGGCCCGCACATGGAACAGAAATGGGCGGTCTTCGCCGGTTCGGCGGGCAATGTTTCGTCGTGGTAGGCCTGCGCGGTGTCGGGGTCGAGCGAGAGCGCGAACTGATCGTTCCACCGGAACTCAAACCGTGCCTTACTCATGGCATCGTCCCAGGCCTGCGCACCCGGATGCCCCTTGGCCACGTCCGCCGAGTGGGCCGCAATCTTATACGTAATCACGCCCGTTTTGACGTCGTCACGGTTGGGCAAGCCCAGGTGCTCTTTCGGCGTGACATAACACAGCATCGCCGTCCCGCCCATCGCGATAGTGGCCGCACCGATAGCGGACGTGATGTGGTCATACCCAGGGGCAATGTCGGTCACCAGTGGCCCCAACGTATAGAACGGCGCCCCGTGGCACCAATCCTGCTCAACGCGGATGTTCTGCTCGACGAGGTTCAGCGGAATGTGACCCGGCCCCTCAACCATGACCTGAACGTCGTAGTCCCAGGCCCGCCGCGTCAGCTCGGCGAGCGTGCGCAGCTCAGCGAACTGCGCCTTGTCGTTGGCGTCGGCAATGGACCCCGGACGCAGCCCGTCGCCAAGAGAAAACGCAACATCGTAGTGGGAGAAAATTTCGCAGAGCTCGTCGTAGTGCTCGTAGAGGAAACTTTCCTTGTGGTGTGCCAGGCACCACCCGGCCATGATGGAACCGCCGCGGGACACGATGCCGGTGACGCGATCCGCCGTGAGTGGCACATAGGGCAGCAGTACCCCGGCGTGAATGGTCATATAGTCGACGCCCTGCTCGGCCTGCTCAATCACCGTATCTCGGAAGATCTCCCAGGTCAGAGCGTTGGCTTCACCATTGACCTTCTCCAGCGCCTGATAAATAGGAACGGTACCGATAGGCACAGGCGAATTCCGGATAATCCACTCGCGCGTGGTGTGGATGTCGTCGCCAGTTGAGAGGTCCATGACAGTGTCCGCGCCCCACTTCGTCGCCCACCGTAGCTTCTCGACTTCTTCGTTGATCGACGACGTCACCGCCGAGTTCCCGATATTGGCGTTGACCTTGGTGAGGAACCGACGCCCGATGATCATCGGCTCGGACTCGGGGTGGTTGACGTTAGCGGGAATGATTGCACGTCCGGCTGCGACCTCGTCCCGAACAAGCTCGGGGGAGCATTGTTCGCGCAGCGCGACGTACTTCATTTCGGGAGTGATGATGCCGCGCCGGGCGTAGTGCATTTGTGTGACGCGGTGGCCGCTCTTTGCCCGAACGGGTCGGCGCGTAGTGCCGTGCCATTCCTGTGACGATGCTCCACGTTTGACGGCGGAGCGCCCGTCATCCTCCAGTTTCTTGCCGCGTGCTTCGTAGGTGGTGGTGTCGTTTCGGTCGGTTATCCAGGGTGTTCGCAGGTCGGGGAGTCCACGAGTGGGGTCGACCTCGGGTCCCATCGTGCGGTAGATGCGGGCCGGTTCGTTAGGGCCGGTGGGTGAATCGTCGAGACTGACTTCGGTGTAGGGCACGCGGAGTCCATCTTTTTCCACGAATTTTTCGTGGTGCTTGGGGTGGTTTTCGCCGTGAACGGTGTGTGGGCGTGGTGATGAATCGGTGGGTGCAGACATGCCTAAGGTCCTCTCTTCCTTCGCCGGCATGATCCGGACAGGTTCGGACGGTCGGAGCGGCGTCAGCTCCCTCTCAGCCCGTGCCGTGGGCTCCCGTGGGGTCGTGGCTCAGTGTATGCCAGGTGGGTGGAGTAGTCAGATCGTTCGCGACAAATTGTTGCAACCGGGGGTAGGGGGAGCGCTTCGTGACGATCACAACCAGCCAGCATCGCGTGCGACGGCAGCTGCTTCGGCGCGCGTCGTGGTGTGAGTTTTCGCGATGGCTCGGGATATGTGATTGCGAACGGTGCCAGGGGAGAGGAACAGCGTCGACGCTATGCTCGCGATCGTTGCTCCGGTGAGCGCTTCGCGGAGCACATCGCGCTCTCGTGCGGTGAGTGGGTTGTCCCCGGTGGCGCGCACTTTGTCATGAAGCTGCAGGGGAATGATGGTTTTCCCTGCGAAGACGTCCCGGATCGCACTGGTTAGCGTTTCGACGGGTGAGTCCTTGACGACGAAACCGCGCGCGCCCGCGTCGAGTGCCCGCTGTAGGTATCCGGGCCGGCCGAAGGTCGTGACGATAATGACATGGCAGTGGCTGTGCCCAGTAAGGTCCGTGGTCGCTTGAATACCGTCGATACCAGGCATTTCTATGTCGATGAGCGCAACGTCGGCCTGGCTGTCAGCAATGCGATGTGTGAGGTCATGCGCGTCCGTTGCAGTCCCTACGACGTCGATGTCGCCTTCCAGAGTGAGAAGTGACTCGAGAGCACTCAGAATGAGTGATTGATCGTCCACGATAAAGACGCGGATGGCGTTTCCGTCGGCATGGCCGGTGCTCATGGCTCTCCCTCCTGAGTCGTTGCCTCCTTTGGTATGGGCTCGACGGTGACTGTCGTCCCTTTACCCGGCGCTGAGCGAATCGAGAACGAAGCGCCGATGTTGTTCGCTCGGCGTTTCATACCTTCGAGCCCGTGTTGTTTCACATTGTTGAGCTCGTGTTGCTGAGCGCCGTTTTCCGCGGTGTGTGACTCTTTGACACGGAGGCGTTTGTCCTGGTCAAAACCGCGTCCGTCGTCGGTAATGGTGAGCCTGGTGGACGTCGCGGTGATGGACGCGGATTGGGCCCCGGAGTGTCGAAGAATATTGGTCGTCGCTTCCTTCACTATTGCTGCGTAGAGCGAAGCTGTGGCGGACGGAAGGTCCTCGTCCATGTGTACGGCGAGAGAAATCCCCGCGGAGGTGCACACCGCTTGCGCTTCGTCGATAGTCTCCATCAATGATGGCGGTGATAACTCGTCGAGTGCCGATCGCATATCGTTGAGCGCGGAATGGGATAGCTCGTAGATGTCGTCAATTTCCCGGCGAGCTCTAGTTTTACGGGCATTTTCCGCTTCGGCATTGTCCGCATCGGCATCGACGAGGCGCGATGCGAGCTGCGCCTTGACCGCAATGACGGTGAGGCTGTGGCTTAACACGTCATGCATGGCGGTGGCGTAGGCCTCGCGTTGATGCGCGCGGTCGAGCCGGCGCTCGAGTTCCTGGCGTCGTTCTTCATCGGCATGGGCAACGCCTACTCCAATGACGATCGCGACACCCACTCCGACGGCAAGGACGATCGGCATTGTCTGACCGTGAAGTTGTGGGGAGGCGAAAAGGACACAGATGACGAGAACCGTCGATACGAGAATCCCCGTTATTATCCCTTGCCGACCGGACCGGATAAAGACCCACAGCGCGCAGATATATGGAATGAAACACACGGAAGATAGGCCAGTGACGGGGTAAGTGACCGCACCGATGGCAACAAGGATCCCGGTGACACCCCATAGTTTGAGCACGCGATTGTCCTCGAATATGTGTGCATACCGGTAGACGCTGAGGTATATCCCACCGAAGGCAATAACCAGTACTGACGCGATAATCCGAGCAAAGACGCCGGCGTCGGCAGTGAGACATGTCCCAAGAGGGAAGGTCAGATAGATGAGCCACACGGCCGGATACAGGAGCTCGGTGTTCCTCCAGGTGCGGGGGTGCGGTCGGGCCATGATTGCTGTCTCCGTATGAATTGTGTGGTGGGGCTGTGGTTTCGGCGCTTATTTTTTAATGGCTCTTCGTGCCCCTACGACGCACAGGAGGGCGAAAATTGCGGTCCACATGAGTGTAATGGAGAGCGCGAAAACCGGGGATTCAGTCATTATGAGGTTCCCGTTGCTACCGAATTGATCGCCTGCCATCTGCGGCCAGTGCGCGATGGTGATCGGTCCGTAGAAGGGTGTGAAACGCGAAATGTCGAAAAGCGTGCCCTGTAATGGCATGAATACTCCACCGAAGAAAGCCAGAATGACCAGTGATCCCGACGAGATTCCCGTCGCGGTTTCTGTGCGCAGCCAGAGTGCAGCAGCGAGCCCATAAACGGCGAAGGGGAGTGTAACGAGCCAGCTCAGAACACCTGTTGCTATCCACTGCCATACATGGTCGAACTGGGAACCTGTTGCGATCGCGGCGCCGAACGTCACCACGATGGGAAGAGCAGCGAACGCGAGCATAGCGACAATCGCCCCAGCTACGGACTGTGTCGTGGTGAGCCCCGCGAGATGAAGTTGGCGGTTCCACCCCTCCTGCCGAGCCTGCGTCGCGCTACCAGAAATCGAGGTCATGGCGATGGCGGATCCGTAGAGCCCCATCCCCGTCATGATGAACGCCGACACGTTGCCCTCCCTCAGTACGGCGCCCGAGTTCTCCGTGGCCGTCCCGAACATCAGGTACAGGGCGGCGGGGAGAAGCAGGCAGAATATCAGTGTTTCTGGCCGACGAAGCAGCTCCGTGAAATAGTGCCAGCTATACAACATTGTCGACGTTAACCTTGAGCGAGTTCGGGGCGTTGTCGTGTTCTTCTGGCGCTGTGGTGAGTGGGTATGAGTGTGCGTGGCCTGTAGTGGTGTGGTGGGTGATGGTGTGCTTGGAGTTGGGGGCGTGTTTGATATTGGGCGCGTGGAATTCATCTGTAACTCCTTGTGTAAGCGTTGGTCGAGGGGTGGGTTCACCGCGTAAGTTCGCTGAACGCATCGTCGAGCGCAGCGCGGTTCACCGTGGGATGAACGAGCAATTTCTGCTGTAATGTGTCGAGTAACACCTGGTCAGAGCGAGTGGTGTGGATAGTGACCTCGCCGCCGTGCCGCTCATAGGTGTCGTTTGCCGAGAGACAAGCCTTAATTCGATCGTCAATATGATCATCGGCGGTCATAGCAGCGCTAGGCTGTGTCGCGCCGGTTTGCGTCGCGCCGGGCACCGTCACCTCGGACGCGCCGGGCGTGAACCCGCGCGCAGAACTATTCCGCACGCTCTCGTCGCCGGCAGTTGCTAGCGAAGCACGAATAATGGTGGGGTAGTGGGAGGTCAGTTGCTCGGGTGTCCCGTCGGCGACAATTTTTCCGTTGTTCAGGACGATAACGCGGCCGGCATATCGTTCTGCCTCCGTGAGGTCATGCGTGGCGAAGAGCACGGTAATGCCGTCATCGGCCATGGATTGGATGGTGCTCCACATCTCAGACCGTGTCGTGACATCTAGCCCCGAGCTGGGCTCGTCGAGAATAAGAACCCGCGGGGCCGACATGGTTGCTAAAGCCAGCCGTAGTCGTTGGCGCTGACCACCCGAGAGCTTCCCGATTTTCTGCCTTCTCAGCCGCTCGAGGGCGGGATCGCGCAGGACCGCGCTGGGGCTCAGGCGTTGGGGGTGAACGGAGATAAGGGTTCGTACCATTCTCTCGACGGTCATGGTGCTGGGCAGGCCGCCGTCTTGGAGTGCGGCGCCGACAAGCCCGGCGCGCACTGCACTCGCTGGGGCGCAACCGTGCACGGAGATCGTGCCGGTGTCCGGTTGCGTCAGCCCCAGGATGAGGTCAAGAAGTGTGGATTTACCTGCGCCGTTGGGGCCGAGTATGGCAACGACTTCGCCGGCATCAATGGATAGTGAGACACCGTCGACCGCGGTGGTTTTCCCGAAAGTGCGAGTGACGTCGTGGACATCGATGGCGGTGCGTGAACTGGTCATAAACCAAGTACAGCCGACGGCGGTGGCATGGGATAGTGCCATTTGTCATGGTTTGTATGGTTACCGCGGGTTAGTTGTTCTACCCTCACTTTCTTCTTGTGCTCTCTTCAGAATATTTTTGGCCATGACGGGAAAAATCACAGCGTGAAATGGGTAGACCCCCCACCAGTACAGTCGGCCTAATAATCCGTCGGGTTCGTAGATTGCTCGTTGGCGGTAGCGGCTTCGAGGACTGTCTGGATCTGTTTCGTGGTCGTCGGAAGGTTCAATTTCCAGTATTAGCCACGCCTCCCCGCGCAGCTTCATTTCAGCTTTGAGCGCTAGTAATCGGTTAGGGATGATTTTTTCTACACGCCACCAGTCCACGCGGTCGCCTCGTCGTAGAGCGAAAGGATCACGACGTCCCCCTAGCCCCGGTCCACCGAAAAGCTTGTCCATGATTCCACGAATGTGCCATAGCAGTGGTGCTGAGTACCATCCGTTGTCACCGCCAATCCCCTCGACGACGGGCCAAATTTGTTCCGGAGAAAGATCAGATTCGACCGATCGAGTGTCTTGGTAGACATTGTTTCCTGCCCACGATGGGTCTGTGGGAGAGATCTCGGCGGGGAGGGTGTGGTTCGGAGCTGAGTTCCGTGTGTCCGCGTTATGAGATTGAGAATCCTGCGGAGCGGCCTCTGAAGTAGCTTTGGGAACATTCCAGCTGGAATCCCATGATGTGGGCACTCCTCCGTTGAGATCGTGCGAGATAGCTAGTCGCACTGCCTCGGTGTATGGTGTGAGCCCTTCTTCAGGATCGGGGATGCACTGAGCAATGCGATGTTCGTTGGTGATCGCATCTTCTGCCATCGATTCTGCCAGGGGTTCCGCGATAGAAGCGGGGACAGGAGTGACGAAGCCAATCCATTTGCCGGAGAGCTTGTCCACGGGAAGCGAGATGGGGGAGGAAATAATGATTCGTTGTAGATGGCGCTCGTGGGCATAAATCTTCATGAGGTCTTTGAACCGGAGGACATCGCCGCTGCCGATGTCAAAGCCATCATTAACGGTATCGCTCAAGTCCGATGCCCGAACGAGGTAGTAGAGGGCGTCGCGGATCGCCAGGGGCTCAATCCGGTTAGTGATCCACTGGGGAGTCACCATGATAGGGAGCCGTTCAACCAGGTGGCGGATGATTTCAAAAGATGCAGAGCCGGATCCGATCAGCGTGGCTGCACGAAGAGTCATGGTGGGAACTGGACTTTCGTGAAGAATCGTGGCGACGTTCTCTCTAGACCGCATATGTTTTGATAGTTCATGCGGTTGTTTGTCACGGGGGTGAAGCCCGGAAAGATAAATGATTTGTCGTACAGAGGCGTTGGCGGCCGCTGCGGCGATGGTTTCGGCTGTTTTCTTTTCAGCTTCCTCGAAGTCTTGATCTTTGCCGCCCATGGAATGGACGAGATATAAGACGACGTCGACATCTTCCATGGCATCGCGAACATCGTCGGGCTCCATGAGGTCGGCTTCGACTGGTTCGACGTCATCGAACCAGTCGAATCGTTGTAGGCTGTCTTGTTTCCGTGATGAGGCCCGAACAGTGAAGCCGGCACGGAGTAGTTCGGGTATGACGCGACCGCCAACGTAGCCAGTGGCACCGGTGACTAGTATTCGACGTTCGGGGTGCTGAGCAGAGTAGTTCGCAGTGTGAGCTTTTTCAGAGGCCATACCGTTATGGTAGGCGAGCTAACTATTTGATGGGGTTTCATAGAAAAATTTACTGTGCACACAAATCTAACGTGGCGTCCCGTATGACGCTACGAAACCTGTTGTCCAGGAGGAATCTGGCTTAGTGTGTAGGTATGACTTCTTCTCCTTCCTCCCCGAAATATGTATCAGCTCAGTTATCATCACCGATTCCCGTGGTGTTAACTATCGCTGGCTCGGACTCGTCCGGAGGCGCTGGCATACAAGCAGATATGAAAACTATCTCCGCTCTCGGAGGTTTTGGCTGTGTGGCTATTACAGCGGTAACCGCGCAGAATACACGCGGCGTCGATGGTGCCCAATATATGGATCCAGAATTTGTGGCTCAACAAATTCAATCCGTCGTAGACGATTATCCGATTGACGCGATCAAAATCGGAATGGTCGGACGGTCCTCTACCGCAGAGACTATTACTAGCACCTTGAAGTCCTTACCTTTTTCTGTGCCCGTGGTGTGGGATCCGGTGATGGTGGCGTCAAGTGGTAGCTCGTTAGTGGAAGGTAATTCGGAAGTGATAGATGGCTTCGTCGAGCTTGCCCGTAGCGTTGATGCGTTAACTCCGAATGGTCGTGAACTTGTGGGGCTTTGCGACATGGTGGATGTACCTGTGCCCGACGTATTGCGGAAACATCTCGCGAAATTGGTGGGAGAAGCACCAGGGCAGGAAAAACAGAAATCTGGTTCAGTTATCACCGAACCGGACAGCAATACAACCGAAGAACGGAATAGTGCAGTCGACGAAGGCAGTAGTGCAACTCATGAAGTCGGTCGCGATGAAACGAGTACCGCTGAAGAAAAATCATTGACATCTGCAATTGCAGAAGCGGCATCTTCCCTGGCAGAGGCACTAAAAACTGTCATTGTTGTCACGGGTGGGCCAGATAATGGCTTCGGTGACGACGGACCGCAGGTTACTGAGGTTGTCGCTGACCATGGTGAGACAGTCTTTCTGAGTCACGACAGAGTAGACACAACCAACACGCACGGAACAGGATGTACGTTTAGCTCAGCTCTCGCTACTTATGCTGCTCGTCGTGCCTATGAAGTAGAGAAAGACGGGCTGATCGGATTTGATCCCACAAAGAATTTCGCCGTGGACGATTGGCGGGCAGTTGTCCATGACGCCGCTACGTGGACACGCGAAGCTTTGGCAGCAGCAGACACGTTAGATCTTGCGATTGGACTGCACCGAAATCGGGATAGTAACGGTACTGCAGAGCCCGCTCATATCAGGGGAAACGCCCCTCTGGACCACTTTTGGAAGTATCGCTAAACCCCTCTTAAACGAAAACGTTTTGAAAAACTTATGGATTTTAGGTGCTCGTTTTCTGGCTTTATTTCCAGAGTCGCCCGAGTTTACTCCCGGTGCCATCCCGTGATCGGCGGGTGCTAGCGGTGTTCGTCGTTGCCACCACGGCCATAGCTCTTTAGTTCCGGTATTTCTGCTCTATAGTTCGGGCATCCCCGCGATGTACGCGGCCTGCCCGACGTGCTGAGCAGCGTCGTCGACAATCGAAACCATGCGCACACCGCGCGTGACCTCGGGCGTCCAATCGCGGTCGATGACCTCATCCCAATCAACGCCCGACTCCGCGTACGCGATGAGCGCGCTCAATGTCTCGCTGACGTAGGACACGAGCAGTTCTTGATCATTGACGACGATGGACCGCGCTTCCTCGGCCGAGTGCCCGTAGCCGAGCGAATCGCCGTTGTCGAGGGCGAAACGCTCCTTGAAACCTTGGGTGGTCCATATCTGTTCGGAGCCGTTGAGCTGCGATAATTGCATATCTACCTCCCGACCAGCGTGCCAGAGGAGCCACGCGATGGAATTGTCGTGGCCGCCGGGGTGCGCGTTGAGCTGGGCCGGGGTGAGGTCGGGGAGGCCCTTCGCGGCATCGATGGGTCGTGAGGCGAAATCAACGAAAATGTCGGTAGCGTTCATATTTCCGTTGTACACGGGACGCTGTGTGGCTGCAGATCAGTGGCGTGTGGGCAGCGTGCGGGCGGCGTGTGGTGGCGTGGGTGCGTGGCGCCGGCAATCGTCGTCGGCCGTCGAAAACCGCCGTCGTCGATCGTCGGCAATCGATGACCTAAATCCGCATGCTCATGTGCTTATGCGGGCGCCCAGCTTCCTCGAATTCCTCGCCATCAACCACGAAGCCGAAGCGCTCGTACCAATCGACGAGGTGGGACTGGGCGTCGACCTCGACCAGCGCGCCCTTGTTGGGGTCGATCCCCGCGGCCCGCTCAGTACACACCTCGAGGGCCTTCTTCACCAGCTGTGTCGCGATCCCGTGCCCGCGCGCATCCTTAGCCACACAAACGCGGCCGATGTGCTGCCCCTCGTCGGGCTTCCCGAAAACTCGGGCCGTCCCGATGAGGTGCACGCCACCCTCGGTCTCGTACGCCAGGAGGTGCTGAGTCCCGGGGTGGATGTCGGTGTCGTCGATCTCGCTGTAGGGGCTTTCCTGCTCGTAGACAAAAACATTGACGCGGAGTTTGTACAGCTCATGGACCTGGGCGACGGTCATGTCCATGAGGCGCTTACCGGTGAGATAGATGCTCACTAGGCCTCCTCGCCGGTCGCCTCGGCATACACGGCGCGGATAGAATCAGCCGACTCCTCCAATTTCTCCTGCTCCCAAGCGTCGACAATCGGAGGAAGGCGACGAATCAGCCCTTCGGAACCCAACACCGCCGGCACCGACATGGAGATGTCGCCGAGGCCATACTCGCCATCGAGGCGCGAGCAGACCGGGTGGACGGAGCGCTCGTTAAGCAGCACAGACTTGGCCAGCACGTTGGCGGAGCGAGCCACGCCCGCGTCGGTCCAGCCCTTCGCAAAGAAAACGTCGTAAGCCGAATCAACGACCCGCTGCTTAATGTCGTCGCGCGACGGTAGGTCCTTGCCACTCCAACGCTCCAGCTCAGACCAGGAAACGCCCTGCACATTGAGGTTCGACAGGATCGGCACTGCCGTCGTCCCGTGTTCACCCATCATGTAGCCGGTCACCGACTTCGGGTCAATGCCGAGCTCCTGTGCCACAGCCCAGCGCAGACGCGCCGAATCGAGCATGGTTCCCGTGCCTAACACTTTCGACGCTGGGTAATCGAATTCCGTCGACGCGATATGAACCACGGCATCCAAAGGATTCGTGATGAAAATGATGACCGGGTCCTTGGTGCGCTCCGACACATTCTTCATGACGTCGCGGGCGGCCTGCGCCCCAACCTTAGCCAGGAGCGAACGAGGAGGGACGTAATCCGGGCGATCCGGGTCGGGCACAATCGACGCCCCAGCTGCGCAAATGATCACGTCGGCGTCGCGGGTGTCGTCGTAAGTGCCCTCATGAATGTACGTATTCGTTGTCCCGGGAACGCCGGTTGACTGGGAGTGGTCGAGGCCCTCGCCGAGAGCCAGCCCCTCTTTCGTGTCAATAACAGCGATCTCGGAGTACAACCCCGATGCCATCGCAAAAGTGACCACGGACGAGCCCACGTGGCCTAGGCCTATCACCACAAGTTTCGTTGAATGCATACTTATCACAGTAGAGCGTTGAGGTGTGTCGGTCACGTGGGCGTCGGGGTTTTGTTTCGTGGGGTGTGGTTGGGCGATTTTGCTGGGTTGGGACGGATTGGTGCCTGAAAACTGCAGGGGAATATGACGGTGTTCGAAAACTGCGGGGTATGTGGTCAATTATTGGCCATTTTTCTTGCACATTCCCCCGCACTTTTCTCAGTAGTGGCGCATATCCACCCGCAGTTTTGGCGGGTGCCAGCGCCGAGCCCTGAGATTCGGCCAATCTCCGGGCATCTCGGCCCCCACACTCGATCCCAATCCCTGATCGCCCAGGTAACCTAAGCCTTTACCGGAGCAACCTAAGCCTTTACCGGAGCGAGGGCAGCATCTTCCTCGGGCTCACCGGGATCCCCAGGCTCAGCGCCGTCCACGGCCGCAGCATCCTCCCCGTCCCCCGTCGCTACGTCGCCCCGGGCCTCCCGCGTAATAGCGTCGGCAAGAAATTCAACCCTCTTAGCCGGGAACGAAAAGTGAACCGCCATCCAATAAATCGCCAGCGAGAACACGACAATCACGGGCACAGCGGTGTCGAAGTGAAGCAGCCCGATCCCGCCGTCGTAGTCCCCGAGATACGAAATGATCGCGAGCCCGGTGAGCCACGGGATGTACCAGAAGCCCGCGCGGAACGCCATGTTGTAACGGTTCAAAGCGCCGAGATCGGAAGAGCGTCGTGTAGGGAAAGAGTGTAGATCTCGGTGGTC
>OKFO01000057.1_pt1 | contig 72192 bp, 67 predicted proteins | sample 1610231 | NCBI WGS metagenome assembly OKFO01 (sample SAMN04436633, study PRJEB24849) | human gut metagenome | biome: human gut; feature: NICU; material: stool | host: Homo sapiens | place: USA: Saint Louis, MO | collected 2010-01-17 | reverse complement strand
ACAGCCCCATCCCGGCGAGACCCGGGTAAACATAGCGCCAGGCATAGGCCTTGCGGCGCGGCCGTGAATAAGCGAATAAAACCCACAAAACTGTTTAAAATGCGTACACTGACCTCAAATCAGCCGGTGAGTAACCCTGAAAGAGGGTGGAATTCTGGCCATTGATTGGTAACTGTCGTCCACGTCACAACCTTTGTTAAACTGTGCGGCATACCATTACTCGGGTATGTCTGCTGTCGCCCCCACGTGAGTGAGGTTCTACACTAGATCGTGAAGAGGGCAGGTCTTCAGTATTTGTCTTGTCGTCCACATGATGGATGCCGTGAATCGGTGAACATCGACCAAGAAAGAGAAGGCCGCCCTCGAAAGTGTATGAGTGCAGGGAAAACTTAAGCGAGCATCAGCTCCATACGGCATAACCACTGCTTTCGGAGAAAGGGAAAACATGGCTGACAACAATGCTGCAGAGGCCAAGGACAAGGCTGTACTTACCTACCCGGGAGGCAGCTATGAAATGCCGATCGTTAAAGCAACCGATGGGAACGATGGCATTGCCCTAGGAAAGCTGCTCCAGGAAACTGGCTACGTTACCCTCGATCCGGGGTATGTAAATACAGGTTCCACGCTGTCCAATATCACCTATATTGATGGTGCAAATGGGATTCTTCGCTACCGCGGATACCCCATCGAAGAATTGGCCGAGAAGGCAACCTTCAACGAAGTCTCTTACCTACTGATTAACGGTGAGCTTCCCAACCAAGAACAGCTCGACGAATTCAACCGCAATATTCGCCGGCATACCTTGGTTGATGAAGACTTCAAGGATCACTTCTCTATTTTCCCGCGGTCATCACACCCCATGGCCGTTATTGCTTCTGCGTTGAACGTGTTGTCCACCTACTACCAGGATTCGCTCGACCCGCTCGACCCGAATATGCAGAAGCTCAACACCTATCGCCTTATGGCGAAGGTTCCCGTGCTGGCTGCCTACTCCCACCGCGCACGTCGTGGTCAGCCGTTCATGTACCCGGATAACGGCCTGAACGCTCGCCAGAACTTCATGCGCATGATGTTCGGCTACCCGACGGAGGACTACGAAGTTGACCCCGTCCTGACGAAGGCTCTTGACCAGCTCCTTATTCTCCACGCGGACCACGAGCAGAACTGCTCCACATCGACGGTTCGCATGGTGTCCTCCGCGCAGGCCAACATGTTCGTGTCCATCGCCGCGGGCTTCAATGCTCTGTCCGGCCCGCTTCACGGTGGTGCTAACCAGGCAGTTCTGGAAATGCTCCAGGAGATCAAGGACAACGGCGGCGACGCGACCGAGTTCATGAACAAGGTGAAGAACAAGGAAGACGGCGTGAAGCTGATGGGCTTCGGCCACCGCGTCTACAAGAGCTACGATCCGCGCGCTGCAATTGTGAAGAAGACCGCAGACCGCGTGCTCAACCACCTTGGCGTCAACGACGATCTCCTCGAAATCGCCGTGAACCTGGAAGAAATCGCGCTCAAGGACGACTACTTCATCGACCGCAAGCTGTACCCGAATGTCGACTTCTACACTGGCCTCATTTACCGGGCCATGGGCTTCCCGACCAACTTCTTCACCGTTCTGTTCGGCATGGGCCGCCTGCCGGGTTGGATTGCCCAACACCTCGAGCTCGTGAACGACAAGTCGTCGCGCATCAACCGCCCGCGTCAGGTGTACACGGGGTACTCTGAGCGCCACGTCGTCCCGCGCAAAGAACGCTAAACACGAAGATCCGGTGCCACGAGGCACCCCGCCGTGAGCCAAGTTCGTCATTACCAGCTACTCTGGTGAGCCGAGCTTGGCTCATTGCTTTGTCAGTCCCCCTGTACCAGCGAGTCTGAAACAAAAGGAGAAAATCTCATGAGTAAGCCAACTATCGAAGTCCAATCGGGTCCTGCCCCGCAAGACCTCCTCATTGAAGACATCACGGTAGGGGACGGTCCTGAAGCGCAAGCGGGATCGAATGTTGAGGTTCACTACGTGGGTGTGGACTTCGAAACCGGCGAAGAATTCGATTCCTCATGGGATCGTGGGCAAACCATCACGTTCCCGCTCACCGGCCTGATTGCCGGCTGGCAGGAAGGCATTCCGGGCATGCGCGTTGGGGGACGTCGCAAGCTGACCATTCCGCCGGACATGGCGTATGGGCCCGCCGGCACCGGCCACCCGCTCGGTGGCCGAACCCTCGTGTTCGTTATCGATCTGGTGGACGTGAAGTAAGAGAACCTACGCGGCGCCTACGCGACCGTGGTTCTTCCGCGCAGACGGCTCTCACACGATGGTGGCGAGCCGTTCATAATGCGCCAGACGCTGCTCACGTCCACGTCGCAAAGTCGAATTCAACTTGATCTCCCACAAGGCGTGAGCAATCGAGTCAATTATCACCTTGCTGTCGGCCTCGGCATCGGTGCTGTCCAATGCGGGAATAAGACGGTCGACGATGCCGCGTTCGTGAAGCTTATCCGCCGCAACGGACTGGTTTTCCATCATCGTCGGCGCATGATCGACATCCCGATAAATAATAGCGCTGGCTCCCTCCGGGGGAAGAGGCGCCAACCACGCATCTTCACAGGCCAGAACCTGATCAGCAGGAATCATCGAGAGCGCGGCACCTCCACACCCCTGGCCGATAATGACCGACACTGTAGGCACGTCGATATCGAGAATCTCAGCCAGCGTGCGCGCGATGGAACGAGCCATTCCAGTCCGCTCCGCGCGATCTGACAGCTCACCACCAGGAGTATCGATAACGCTGACCAGTGGGATCCCCAACTCATGGGCCAACGTAATGCCGCGCCGGGCGAAGCGCATCGCCTCTGTGCTCAAGGGCCAGTCGCCCAACGGTTCCTGCGCGGTCCGGTCCATTCCGACGAACACGAGGGATTGGTCATTGATCCTGGTTAGCCCCACGATCACAGCCTCAGACATTCGCCCGTCCCCGGTTCCCGAGAGCTGAACCCAGTGGTCAGACAGAGCATTCACGAGATCCCCGGCGCCGGTCCGCTGTGGATTTCGGGTTTGGGTGATGGCGTCCCACGCTGACCTCACCTCACCCGACGGCGGCGTCGGCTCGGCCGGTTCCGTCGCATGATCAGGGCGGATAAGAACGTCGAAAAGTTTTGTAAATTGCCGACGAAGGCCCGCGGGATCGATGACCCCATCGATGACCCCGTGGCGGGAGAGATACTCGCCCGTCTGAACGCCGGGTGAGAGAGGCTTGCCCGTCGTGAGTTCGACGACGCGGGGGCCAAGGAACCCCAGCGTGGCGCCGGGCTGGGCGAAGGTGAGGTGCCCCGCAGAGCCCCAGGACGCCATAGCCCCGCCCGTCGTGGGGTGGCGGAGATACACCAGGTAGGGCAGGTGCTGATCTTTATGCCGGTGAATCGCGGCGGTGATCGAAATCATCAGCGCAAAGGCCGGTGTTCCCTCTTGCATTCGCGTGCCGCCGGACGCGGGCGAAATCAGAAGGGGCAAGCTTTCCGCTGTTGCGCGGTGGATGGCGTCGATAATTCGTCGTGATGTCGCAGCCCCGATGGACCCACCCAGAAAAGAGAATTCCGAGGCAACCACGGCAACGCGGTGACCGTCAATCGTTCCGGCCCCGGTGATCACGGCCTCATCAACCCCTGACTTTTCCCGCGCGCGAGCTAATGATGCTGCGTAATCGTCAGAAATTTCTCCATAATCAGGCTTAGTGTCCCAGCTATCCCATGAATCGGTATCGAGAATGTCATGAATGAGGTCATGGGCGGATAGGCGCTCGGGTTGGGGAGCGGACGGGGAGGAGTGAGAAGAGGGCGGAGTAGATGAACCGGAATGTGACACCATTTTTCTAGCGTAACTCTCATATGTCCCCCGCGAGGGGGCTTTAGTGAAATGATGTGCAGGCCGGGTGTGGGGGATAGTGTTGTGGGCGATGGAGCGCCGATTTAGCCTTCTGAGCTGGGGTTCTGCAGGACTGGGGCATAGCGTGTTCAATGGCTCGTATGGCTAACAACACTTCGAAAGCAGAGACGACACAGCAGAACAATGCTGGCCCGACGGCCACACTGAGTGACGGGACTGTGATCCCACGCTTGGGATTTGGAACATGGGAATTGTCTCAGGAGGAGGCGTATTCCTCGGTTCGCACGGCAATTGCGGCTGGATTCCGGCGCATCGATACCGCAATGATTTACAAGAATGAGGAATCAACGGGCAAAGCTATTCGCGATGCTATCGAGAATGGTGATGTCACTCGTGAGGAACTCACGGTCTCAACCAAACTGTGGAATTCCGACCAGGGATATGAATCCACCTTTGAGGCATTCAACACCAGCATGGAAAAGTTGGGGCTTGATTACGTTGACATCTATTTCATCCACTGGCCGTACCCTGAAAAGAATCAATATAAGGAATCCTTCAGGGCGATGATTGAGCTACAGAACCAAGGTCGTATTCGCTCCTTGGCTGTGTGCAATTTTTATCCAGAAGCAATGGATGAACTTGTTGCGGAAAATAACAAGACGCCGACTATTAACCAGATCGAACTCCACCCAGGGTTCTCGCAGGCAGCGATGCGTTCCTTTGACGACCAGCACTCCATTCTGACGGAATCATGGTCGCCGTTGGCCCAGGGTAAGTACTTCGATGAACCAGTTATTAAGGATTTGGCTGCTAAGTATGGAAAGACACCAGCGCAAATTGTTCTTCGCTGGCATCTTGATATGGGGCTCTCCGTCTTGACCCGTTCCAAGTCCAAAGAACACGTGGAATCCAACTTCGATATTCTCGACTTCTCCTTAACGACCGATGAGGTTGAGCAGATCACTGCGTTGGACCGTGAAGATGGGCGCATTGGTGCTGATCCTAGCACCGCTAACTTTGAGTGATCCCCACGCAGCCCGTGTGACACGCGGGCGTCGTGCGGGCACGTTGGCGAAAACGCCGCGGGGGGCTCGCGCGGCGCATAGCCTGTATTTATGACGAATGAGAACAATGTCACATCCGCATCACCCGACGGCGAGGTCACTTTAGACATCCTGCCCGTGGATAACGACACTCCAACCGATGGCGAGCCGCAGCCACAGGTAGCAGTAATCACAATCCGTCGCGATCACAAGAGAAACGCGCTGAACGCCGACGTCTGCGGCCAGATCGCGACATATGTTCACGAGGCGGAAAATACGGAGTCCGTTCGCGCCATCCTTCTCCGCGGGGAGGGGAAGGCTTTTTGCGCCGGAGCAGACCTCGCCGGCGGCGTGTATACCTCCGCTTTCCATCACAATCTCGATGCGATGCTGACCTCTATTACTCATTCGCCTCTCCCCGTTATTGCCGATGTCCATGGCCCGGCGGTCGGTGCGGGCACCCAGCTGGCCATGGCGTGCGACCTCCGCGTCGTGGGGGAGAGTGGCTGGTTCAGCGTTCCCGTCGTCCGCCTAGGTATCGCCGTCGATCCGTGGACGATCCATCGCGCCGTCGAATTACTCGGCGGTGCCCGGGCGCGGTCCTTCCTCTACACGGCTGAGCGAATCGGGCCCGACGCTGCGATATCAGCAGGGTTGGCGTCGTCACGAGGAAACCACGACGACGCCTGGCAGGTCGCCGTCGATCAAGCCACGAATGCTCCGCTGACCTTGAGGTATCTCAAAGCCGTCTTTAATCAGGTAGTTCCGACGGGGGTGGCCCAGGGTGGTTCCTCCGAGGGAACTGAGGATAACGGCGCTGACCTCACCGCTCTTCATGAACGCTTGCGCACAGAGTGTTGGGATTCCGAGGACGCCGCCGAGGCAAGGGCGGCGCGGTCCGAAAAACGTTCGGCGGTCTTCAAGGGCAAATAGGCTCCGGCATAGGCAGCCGAGCGTCGGGACTCGAGCCTCGCCAACCCGGCCCCGGGAGTGGGCGTGGGGAGTCGAACGTCGATAGCCCAGCCGTGTTAATAAGGCGTTCTCTACAATGAGCACATGGCTCAACAACAGTCCGACGCTTCGTCGTCTCACGATCCTGCGGCGGCGTCCGATTCTTCTGCTGCTGATGATGACCGTTCTTTCCACACGGATCCGTCGATGGGGTTGACCTCGCAGGAGGTCGAGGAACGTCGTCGTGACGGTAAAGGCAATACGCTGCCTGAACGGTCCGGCCGCTCAACCTGGTCGATTATTAAGGCGAATGTTTTTACCCGCATAAACGCGATGCTGGGCGTCCTCTTTGTCATTGTGCTGGCAACGGGATCGCTCATTAACGCGATGTTCGGGCTGTTGATCATCGCAAACTCGGGCATCGGGATTATCCAGGAGCTTCGCGCCAAGCGGACGCTAGACAAGCTCACCATCGTCGGCGAAGCGCGGCCCACCGTCCGAAGAGACGGGGAGGACCAGGAGATTTCCCGCGACGAGGTTGTGCTCGATGACCTCATCATTTTGAAGTCGGGGGTCCAGGTCGTCGTCGACGGCGTCGTCGTCGAGTCTGAGCACGTCGATATCGACGAATCCATGCTCACCGGGGAATCCGACCCCGTGGAGAAATCGCCGGGGGACGAGGTCCTATCCGGATCATTTGTGCAGTCCGGCCACGGGCTTTACCAGGCGACGAAGGTTGGGGCGGATTCGTACGCCGGGAAATTGACCGCGGCTGCGAATAAGTTTGAGCTCACCGATTCCGAGTTGATGTCCGGCATCAACAAGATCCTTCGCATCATTACGTGGCTGTTGATTCCGACGGGCATTCTGACCATTTGGACTCAGCTGTTCCGGTCAGGGGATTCACTCCGCGACGCTATTTTGGCCATGGTCGCAGCCCTCGTCCCGATGGTCCCCGAAGGCCTGGTCTTGATGACGTCGATCGCCTTCGCCGTCGGAGTTGTGCGCCTAGGAAAGTTTAAAGCGCTGGTCAATGAGCTGCCGGCGATCGAGGGCCTGGCCCGCGTCGACGTCGTCTGCACCGATAAAACCGGCACACTGACGGAAAACAGAATGGTGCTCAACGACGTCGTGGAGGTGAACTCGGAGCAGAAATCGGACTCCGACAGCGATTCGTCGGTTGACGAACCATTGTCGGAATCGGACGAGGGATGGGTCCGCGTCGACCACGACGTCCTCGCCGCGTTGGCGTCGTTAATCGCGGCGGACGACGACAAGAACGACACCTCGGAGGCCATCGCCGAAGGAATCCACGATCTCGACTCGGACACCGAAGTCATGGACCCCACGGATACCAAGGCATTTTCGTCGGCACGAAAATGGTCGGGAGCTAGCTTTGGCGAGACCACGTGGGTGATGGGTGCGCCAGATGTTATTGCGCAACCGGGGTCGGATGCGGCTCAAGTGGCCGATGAGGTGGGCCGACGGGGCTTGCGTGTTCTGCTGTTGGCCCAGACATCGAAGAAGCTCGACGACATTACCGCGACGCCCAAAGAGCCCGGCGATGATGACCTCACCCCGCGGGGACTGATCGTCCTTGAGCAGAAAGTGCGCGACGATGCGCCGGAGACGATCGAGTACTTCGACCGCGAGAAAATGCACGTCAAGGTCATTTCCGGTGACAACGCCGAGTCGGTGGGGGCTGTGGCGTCGTCGGGGGGTATTGATAATTCGAAGACTATCGACGCTCGCGAACTTCCCGATTTCGAGTCCGACCAGGAGAAATTCGACGAGGTCGTGGAAGAGTCCACGGTATTTGGGCGCGTAACACCCGAGCAGAAGCGTGCGATGGTTGGCGCGCTGCAGCGCAACAACCACACCGTCGCGATGACGGGTGATGGGGTGAACGATGTGTTGGCCTTGAAGGACGCCAATATCGGTGTGGCGATGGGCGCAGGGTCCCCGGCGACGCGATCGGTCGCCCAGCTGGTGTTGCTCAATAATTCCTTTGCGACGCTGCCCCATGTTGTTGCCGAAGGCCGCAGGGTCATTGGCAACATCGAGCGTGTCGCTAACCTTTTCTTGACGAAAACCGTGTACTCGGTGTTGCTGGCCCTCATCGTCGGGATCTTTGGGATGAGCTACCCCTTCCAACCCATTCACGTGACCATGACCGGCTGGTTCACCATCGGAATCCCGGCGTTCATTTTGTCGCTGGCCCCGAACCATGAACGCGCAAAGTCCGGGTTCGTCAGTCGTGTCCTGTGGCTGGCGGTCCCGTCGGGAGTTTTGATCGGTGCCGTGACAGTCGGGTTCTGGTTGTGGGTCACACGAGGCGACAACTTTGACCGATCACAAGCCTCGACGGCGACGCTGACTGTAATGATCACGATGGCGCTGTGGGTGCTGATCGTGGTTGCCCGCCCGTACAAGCTGTGGAAGATTGTCCTGCTGGTGGTATCAGCCCTGGCCTATGTCGTGATTTTCTCGGTCCCGTGGATTGCGCACATTTTGTTGCTGGATCCGACGAACCTTGGGCTGATGACGCAAGCGCTCATTGTCGGCGCGGTCGGGTGTGTTGCCATCGAAATCGCGTGGTGGATCAGCCACACGAAGCGAGGCGATGCGGAGTTGTGGGATCACTCGGAGGCCGAGGGCGTGTTCAAATACTAATTTCGTGTAGCGAGCGGTCACGATTAATTAGCTGTACATTGTGGTCAGGCTCATTCGATTCACGATTAACCAATCAGTAGGGTTGTCATCCATGACTTCAGTCCCAGTAGCCGACACAATGGCGGTCTCTCAGACGGTGCTGGCGTCGGGCCAGGCAAATACCGACACAATGATTTCGCTCACCGCAATTCTGGCGGTGGCACTGTTGGCTCCCATCTTGTCCTTCATGACGGGCAAACGCATTCCGGCCGTGGTGTTCCTCATTGTTTTGGGCGTCATTATCGGCCCCAGTGTGTGGGGTCTCGCGGAGATCGATTCCGGTATTTCGATCTTGCGTCAGTTGGGTTTGGGCATGTTGTTCCTGCTGGCCGGTTACGAGTTAGACACGGACTCGTTGCGCAGCAAAGAGGGCGGTAATGCCGCGTTGACCTGGCTCATGTGCCTCGTGTTGGCATTCATTGGTGCGCTAGTTTTCCTGAAAGGAAACGGAGCGCTGACTGCAGTCACACTAGCCATCGCTGTGACATCCACCGCTCTGGGTACGTTGCTACCTATCTTGAAGCAGTCGGATCTATTACGAACCAACGTCGGTAAATCTGTCATGCTTCATGGCGCTGTTGGTGAGTTGATGCCCATTATGGCCATCGCTCTTTTGTTATCCGCGAGGTCCATGGGTGTGACGTTCCTGATCCTGCTCGCGTTCTTTGCCATCGCAGCCATGGTGGCGGTGGTACCTCGCACCGTAGCCGCTCTGGTTCCGTGGGTGGGTCGCGCGATTATCGACGGTGCCTCGGCGACGAACCAGTCGATCGTCCGTATGGTGGTGCTGATGTTGGCGATACTGATGACGGTCGCGGCGGTATTCGATCTTGACGTCGTTTTGGGGGCTTTTGCTGCTGGTATTGTTTTGCGCGGTCTGGTTCCAGAGCGCGCTCACGGTCTCATTGAGGAGCGCCTGGATGTCGTGGGCTATGGCTTTTTCATCCCCGTCTTCTTCGTGTGTTCAGGTATCAATATCGACGTGAAGACCGTGGGGGCCAATATCGGGCAATTGTTCGCTGTTGTCGGCGTCATTCTGGTAGCCCGCGGTCTCCCGGTGTTCTTGCGGGAAATGTTTACCAAGACTGGTTCAAAGTTGACGACAACGAATCAAAAACTTCAGCTCGCCTGTTATGCGGCGACTGGCCTGCCGATCATTGTTGCGGTAACTGAAGTGGCGACGAATGCGCACTTGTTAGAAGAATCGGCGGCTTCTCTTCTGGTCGCCGGCGGTGCGGTGACGGTTCTGCTCTTCCCGCTGATTGCAGCTGCACTTCAACCTAAGGATAAGAGGAAACTATAGTGCGGTTTTCTGCTCTCGGCGTCTGTCGGCTATCCTGGTTCTGCTTTTAGTTCTGGCTCCTGGTGGTTGAGGATTCTTCTACATGAGTCGTTGCCAGCAGGAGCGGTAACTGATGTGTTATTTGCCCTAGTAGCTCAGTGGATAGAGCACGGCTCTCCTAAAGCCGGTGTCGGAGGTTCGATTCCTCTCTGGGGCACAGTTCGTCGATCGTGAGTATAAAATGCTTACCCGATTCGGAGGGGCGCTGAATCCTTGAAAACGGTTAGGGTTTCAGCTTATTTTGTGGGCGGGGAACTTTTATCGAGTTCTGCACGACTATATGACTAGACGCTTGTACCTACGGAACCGTAGGTACGGAGTGCTCCTTTTTTAGCTCAGGTGCTTTGTACGCAACGGTGCAATCTGGGCGGATTTTAAGTTAGCCACCGCCTTTGGGGAGCGGTGAAATCCTCGTCACTTTGTCTAGAGCTCAACATTGGAGGCAGCGATGGATGTCGTGGACATTTCGCGCTGGCAGTTCGGGATTACCACCGTCTACCATTTCATTTTCGTGCCATTGACCATTGGTATGGCTCCACTGGTAGCTATCATGCAAACGATGTGGGCGTTAACCTCAAAGCCCCACTGGTATAGGGCCACTCGTTTTTTTGGCAATGTCTTACTCATTAACTTTGCTATGGGGGTGGCTACTGGCATCGTTCAGGAATTCCAGTTCGGAATGAACTGGTCGGAATACTCGCGGATGGTGGGGGATGTCTTCGGTGGCCCACTGGCGCTAGAAGGGCTCATTGCCTTTTTCATGGAATCCGTGTTCCTTGGAATGTGGATTTTCGGTTGGGGCCGATTGCCAGTGTGGCTCCATACAGGTGCGATCTGGATGGTCGCGTTTGGCGTCAACATCTCGGCTTATTTCATTATTGTTGCGAATTCCTTCATGCAGCATCCGGTAGGCGCCGAATACAATCCACATACTCATCGGGCGGAATTGACTGATTTCGGTAAGCTCCTCATGAACCCTACGGCTTTGGCTGCTTTCCCCCATACCGTTTTAGGAGGGTTCCTCACCGCGGGCACCTTTGTTTTGGGTATCTCATGCTGGTGGCTCGTCCATGCCCACCGCATCGGAAAATTGCAGGCGGAATCCAGCAGTGAAAATAGCGGTGCTGCGGATCCCGACAATCCTCATTCAATGTATCGTCCGCTCATCCGCTTTGGAATTTGGGTTGTCGCCCTATCATCGGTTGCTCTCGTGCTGACTGGGGACACACAAGCGAAGATGATGTTCCGGCAACAGCCCATGAAAATGGCGTCGGCTGAATCATTGTGCCACACGCATACCGATCCGATGTTCTCCGTTTTAACGATTGGAACTCATAACAACTGTGAGTCAGTTATCCACTTGATTGAAGTTCCCTGGGTTCTTCCGTTCCTCGCTAAAGGACAATTCACTGGCGTCACTTTGAAAGGTGTTTTTGAGTTACAGAAAGAAGCGGAGAATTTATATGGACCGGGTAACTACTCACCAAATCTCTTTGTAACATATTGGTCGTTCCGGGCCATGATTGGTTTGATGCTTGGGTCTATCGCCTTGGCATTCTTCGCTTGGTTTTTCACGCGGCACGGGCGTCTTCCACAAGGTAGGTGGCAGAAAGTTTTCAGTATCGGGAGCATCGCGGCTATTGCCTTCCCATTCTTAGCTAACTCATCGGGATGGATTTTTACTGAGATGGGGCGTCAGCCGTGGATTGTTCACCCGAACCCTGATTCAGTTGGTGATCCTCGCACCGACAACATTCGAATGATTGTTGACATGGGGGTAACGGATCATGCGTCGTGGAATGTCATTCTTACTTTGGTTGGCTTTACGGTAACTTATCTCGCTCTGTTCTTTGTTTGGTTATGGTTGACTAAGCGGGCAGTCCTTAGCGGACCGACTGAGGACGACCACCCAACCGATGACCAGGAAGAATCCCGCCATGATGTGGGTGTAGGGTCTGACTCGGGTAGTGCTGATGAGGTAGGAACAGTGAGCTTCTCCCATCTAGCGGTGAAAAGCACTAAGGAGTAATAAGACGATGTTTGAACTCGATTTACCTACCTTGTGGTTTATACTCATCGGTTTTCTGTTTTCGGGGTATTTTTTACTCGAGGGATTTGACTTTGGCGTAGGAATGCTCCTGCCTTTTTTGGGTAGCGATGAGCATAAAAGATCAGCGATGATCTCGACCATTGGTCCGGTGTGGGATGGCAATGAAGTATGGCTCATCACAGCTGGTGGTTCTATATTCGCTGCTTTCCCTATGTGGTATGCGGATATGTTTTCGGGATATTATGTGCCGCTTTTCTTAATTCTTTTGGCACTTATTATACGGGCTGTGAGCATTGAATGGAGGGGAAAAGTCGATACCCGAAAGTGGCGTCAGTGGTGTGACAGCGGAATAGTGTTGGGCTCATGGTTACCGCCTGCGATATGGGGGGTGGCGATAGCTAATCTGGTGCGAGGTGTGCCGGATAACGCTTCCCGGGTATATCCGCTCTTCAATGTTTATGGTTTAGTGGGAGCTTTGGCATTTATTTTCGTCTTCATCTTTCATGGTGCGCTTTTTATTCGTCTGAAGACCTCGGGTAGTTTACGCGTTAACGCACGAAAACTAGCCTCGATTTTTGCTGGCTTATCTATTCTTTTTGATGGAATATTTGTGTTATGGACTCAGCTCTCTTTTGGAGAGAAAACCACGTGGGGATGGACCGTGCTGGCAGCGGCTGGCTTGATTCTTGCTCTAGTCAGCGCTCACCGTGACCGGGATGGTTGGGCCTTTTTCTTCACGTGCGTGACGATTGTTTCAGTTACAGGCCTTGCTTTTGGAGCGATGTTCCCGACGTTGTGGACCGGGTTGGATGTCTGGGATGCATCATCAAGTCGGTATACGTTGACCGTTTTGACCTGGTGTGCGGCCTTTGGAACACCCTTTGTGGTGATGTACCAGGCGTGGACGTACTGGATATTTAGGAAACGTATTACCGCTGATCCTGTTCCTTCCGAATAACTCGATAGTCGGTGGCTTCGGCAAAGCGATGTATTAGCTAGAGAGAAAAACGGTAGTGTGATGCACATATTCCAATTGGCTCACTTAAGCTCTCGGGCACGCTGGTGGGTGTATGTGTCGGCGTTTCTAAGCGTTGTTGATACAGTCCTGACCGTAGTGAGCGGCATAGCGGTGGGGACTTTGATAGCGCGTGCAGTGGAGCCGGTGAATCGTCACGAGACGATGTCTCACCATTTACCGTCAGAGTATCCGTATGCTCTTTTCGGCTGGCTAGCGCTTGTCGTCGTATTGCGCGTTCTGGTTAGTTGGGCGAGGACACGATTAGGTGATGCAGCCGCAGATTCGGTGGTCTCAACTCTCCGCCGTCGTCTCATAGATCACCTTGCTCACGAAGATCCGCACCGAGTTAACCGGTCATACTGGCACACGATATTGACTCATGGGCTAGATTCTTTTCGGCCCTACATAACTGGATTCCTTCCCGCAGCCATGGCTTCTGCTCTATCGACACCTCTGGTTTTGGTAGCTATAGCCTGGTTAGATTTTCCCTCTGCTTTGTGGGCTGCCGGAACAATTCCCCTTATTCCCTTTTTCATGTGGTTGGTGGGGACGCTAACACAATCACGAACCGAACGTAAGCTCAAGGACTTGTCCCGCCTGAACGATCAGCTCGTGGATCTTGTAGCAGGTTTGCCTACTTTAGTTGCTCACGGGAGGCAACATGATCCTGAGCACGAAGTTCGTCGCCTAGCGAGTACCCACAAGCGGTCAACGATGGACGTCTTGAAATTAGCGTTTCTCTCTACGTTTGTTCTTGAATTTATAGCTACGCTTTCGGTTGCTTTGGTCGCCGTCAACATTGGTTTTAGGCTTTTAGGAGGCCATATTTCCTTGGCTACTGGCCTAGCCATTCTGATCATTGTTCCCGAAGTATATTCTCCGTTGCGGGACGTAGGAACGCGCTTTCACGCAGCTCAGGGTGGTATAACAGCACTAAATGCAGTTCGTACGGAACTAAACTCTCCATCGCCGCCACGGCCCCTACTGCCTGATTGCGACCACGTATCCGGTGGAGGCCTCGAAGTTGTGCTTGACAATTATTCCTGTGAAGGGCGTGACGGTATTCGGCCCCACGCTCTTTCCGCTAGGGCACGACCAGGAAACCTTACAGTGTTAGCCGGTCCCAATGGTTCCGGTAAATCGACGGCCCTCATGGCAGTTTTAGGTCTTGGCAGCGGTAGTGGAACAGCCGGTGTATGTGGGCCCGACGGCGCACTCCCTCGTGAAGAAGTGTGGAAGAACACTGCGTTCCTTCCTCAACGCCCGGTATTGACAGAAGGAACTATGGGCGACACGAGCCACCTTTCCTTGGGGCAGCGCCAAAAGGAATCCTTCCGTCGATCAGTTCCGGGAAAGAAACTTCTTGTTCTCGACGAACCGACTGCTCATCTCGACGAGCAGTCTGCACAGGAAATGATTAAGGACTTGGCCGACCTGTCCGCTCGTGGCGCGACAGTGCTGGTAGCTAGTCACGATCCGCTGATGTGCGAAGCAGCGGATCGTGTTTACGATGTGGAAGCGATCGATCATGACGGTTGATGTATGGGCTCGTGAACGAGCAGTACTAGCCGGTGTAGTGACGCTGATGTCCTCAATCGCACTGACATTGGTGTCTGCGTGGCTGATTACTCGTGCGTGGCAAATGCCACCAGTGATGAACTTGACTGTCGCTATTACGTCGGTACGTGCTTTAGGAATTTCCCGCGCGGTTTTTCGATACATTGATAGGCTTGCAACCCACGACGTTGCGCTTACAGCTGCAGCGAATGCGCGTAGTCAGATTTACCATAATTTGGTAGCTGTGCCTCCATCCACCGTATTGGGGATGTCGAGAGGTCGCTTACTTAGCTTCATTGGCCCAGACATCGATGCACTCACCGATAGAATCGTACGAGCCACTATTCCGCGACGGGTTGCGATTTATACTGGTGCCCTTGCGGTTGCTCTGACCGCCACGTTATCGCTACTAGCTGCGGGTATTTTAGCTGTAGGTTTGGCCTTCTCAGGAATTGTTGTGCCATGGATCGCGGTTCAGGGTGAAAAGAAAGCCTCAACTGCTCAGGCCACGGAAGACTATGTCACAGCTGTTGACCATGTATTGCATCATGCTGCTGCATTGAGCGTACGTGGTGAACTAGATGAAGCTCTCCACCATGCGGGTGATGCAGAGCAGAGAATTTCGTCGATCCGAGGGAAGGCTCACCCATGGTCATCTGTGTCGACCGCAATGTCAGCCGCGTCATCGGGATTCACACTTATTGTCGTTGTTCTCGTTGCAGTTCTCGCTAGTCCGGACCATAGTCCCCAGTGGTTAGCTGCTGTAGCGCTTATGCCCTTGGCTGCCTTCGAAGCTGTCGCTCCACTTGCTGAGGCCTCCCGTGCTGTTGTTCGTTCTCGCGACGCAGAAGCACGGCTGCGTAACGTCTTGAGGATTGATAACGCTACCGAGCAAACCACTAGTGATTACGTCTCTGATGAATTTCCTGTCGCTACCGCTCAAGAAACTTCCCCGGCCCTCGGTACGAGAATGAGTACTGGTCGCGTAATTGCGAACCATTTAGTTGTCGGGTGGGGCCACCCAGTGTGGGAGGCGAACTTTGACGTTCCACCCGGTGGCCGGTACGAGATCGTTGCTCCCTCAGGCACTGGCAAGACCACATTGTTGATGACCTTAGCGGGGCTGATCCCGGCGTGGAATGGAAGCTATTCTGCTGTTGGTGCTCGTTTTATCGCCGAGGATGAACATATTTTCGCAACAACAGTTCGGGACAACTTGGCGGTGGGTTCCGCCGATGCGAGCGAGAGTGCAATGCGCGAGATGATCGACCGAGTGGGGTTGACTCAGTGGGTAGAGAACTTACCGCGCGGCCTTGACACTGTGTTGCGCGATGGCGAGGAATCGTTATCAGGTGGTCAGAGGCGTCGTCTTATAGTAGCTCGTGCTTTACTCAGTGATGCCCCCATTCTGCTTATCGACGAACCTACTGAACACGTGGATAAGAAGTCTGAGAAACAGTTACTCGATGTTTTAGGGTTCGGGGATGCTGTGCCGGATTCGACGGACGATCAACGAACGATCGTGATGGTCCGTCACCCACGGTCGTCATAGCCATTATTCCGGTGCCCGTGCCCCCCTGGTGCCACGCATCGCTTACCCCCTATCTGGCGAAAGATTAAGCTTCATTAAATTTATTTTCAGTTGAGGACGGCGGTGGGTTAGGCTCCCCGCATGAAACAATCTATTCACCCCATTGAACAATTGAGGGGGAGCGTTCAATCGCCACGGCTGCCGGGTATAGATGTTGCTCGGGCGTTGGCGATTTTTGGGATGATCGCAGCTCATGTTGCCGCAGGTCCATCGTCGGTGAGCATTATGGACCCATCGACGTATCCGGCCCTTGTCCACGGGCGGCCAGCCGTGTTATTCGCGTTGTTAGCTGGTGTGTCTATCAGCTTGATGACGGGGCGAGGTGAGCGTCCAACGTCGGTGAACGGCGTGCAGGGAATACGGCTAAAACTCATTGGACGAGCTTTAGCTATCTTCCTGATCGGCCTTGTTCTAGAGCAGCTCGGTACTGGAATTTCGATCATATTGACTTTTTATGGGGTTCTGTATGCCGTGGCCTTACCGTTTGTGTGGGCAAAGACACGAACACTGATCATTGTGGGCACCTGCCTGGGGGTTGTCGGACCCTCTTTGCTGGCAATTATCCAGTATCTCTTGCCTAAAGGAAACGCCAGCCCAACAATCGGATTGGTATTGGGCGGAGTGTATCCGCTGCCTGTGTTCTGGGGCATTCTTCTGTTGGGGATGGCGTTGGGGCGGCTTCACCTGCAGAGCACACGAGCGTTGGCCGGCCTCGTTGCTGTCGGGGTTTGTGCCAGTGCAATTGGTTATGGTGTGGGCTCAATGTGGGGTAGTGACGAAGAGCCGAAAAATGGTTGGATTAACCAGGATGACAGAAATGGCACGTCTCAGCCTGATTGGTCGGCAGTAATCTCCAAGTTAAAAAAGCAGAAAGCCCAACAATCTGATGGTGTGCAGCCAAAAGACCAGACAGCACAATCATCGGGAGGTTCGGCAGCAGACGAAGGAATTGAAAGCCGATGGGGTCAATATTGGGACGCACTTGATAGCACGAAAGAGCTGAAAGATTCCCTCAAGCGCTCTCTTGTGGATTCAGCACCGCATAGTGGGGGCACCGCAGAATTCGTGGGCTCCGGTGGGTTCGCCCTCATCGTCGTGGCATTGTGCCAGCTGATTGTGTCACGAGCCCGACGGTGGTTTATCCCCATCGCCGTCACCGGGGCCATGCCACTGACCATTTACACCGCTCACGTTATCATCGTGTTCGCTGTGGGTGGGCCGGCGGGAACAGTTGTCTCCAACCCGCTTTATTGGTCTCTCGTTATCGGCTCAATTGCCTTCGCGAATGCTTGGATGGCGTTTTTCGGACGTGGTCCCCTGGAGCGATTCCCACGGTGGCTGGGAAATAAGGCGGCCACACAGTAGGGGAGTTCAGCTGGGGAATAGCTCAGCCGGAGAATTGGGGTCGTAGCACAATAAAGACGGCTAGTTTTTCCGAGCCGAATTACCAATGGGTGCAATGAGGTACACCACTGGCAACCCAACGACGAGATTCATAACAGATTCAATAATGCCGTTATAGAACGGCGTCGTTAATAAGAGTGGAAGAACGACTGCCGCGACCAGTACGACTCCGACGATCCAACTGTAAAACAGCGACGGCAGCGTTGTTCCAATGTTGAGCACCCACCATAACAATGCGGCGAAGATTGCCACGACAGCGGCAAAGATCGCGTAATACGTCCGGTCAATAGGCGGATACGTCCAGTTCACGTATGTGGCGATGCGCTCCATGACGAGTTCAAGAATCCATGCCACCACGTAAGCGGTGATGGAGGCGACGATGGCAACAGCCACGACCGAGCCGATAAATTTCGGGATATCGAACTGGTCGCTGAGTGATGGGCCACTCTTCTGCGGACGCAACTGTTGAGGTGCCGGTGATTGTGCGGGGGCCTGCTGATAGCCCTGATACTGCTGGTCAGGATAGTAGCTGGCGCTATCGCTATACCTACGATTGGCTTCGTTGTATCCACGATTGCTGGGAGCCCCATACCCGCCAGAGCTATATTCGCGATTGTAGCTACCCGCCGAATACTCGTCATCGCGGTAACCCGAGTTGCCACCGGATGAATACTGGCTTTCTGAACCCGAGTAACGCTCGGAATAGCTACTGGGGAATATTTCAGTTTCATCGTTCGCGTTGCTGTAACGGGGGTCACTGTCGCGGTTCGGCATTAGCAATTAGTCCTTATCGCTCTGTGGAAATCGTGCGTAGGTATTCTACCGGCTACGACGCAGACGCCTAGCTCGCGTCGTGTTCCACCTCGTTTTCCACTATGGATTTGATCGTCCTCACGGTTGTAGGAATGCCTTCTAATGCAGCATCACGTCGCTCGTTGAGCTCTGCGACGGCATCGTCGCCGTACTTGTTGATGAAGAACCGAAAGCCTTCTTGAGTAACTTCCCAGGTCTCCGTCAAGGTGGACCCGCCATCTGTGGCAGGTTCGATTTCATAACCCCATTCCACGACGCCTCCGTTCACGGCCCACGCAAAAATCTTGGGCCGTTCGGCTGCAGTCACGACGGACTCCGTTTCCCAGGTACGCTGTGGTGTTTCATTATGGCCGACGAACCATGCGCCTACCTCGGGTTCTGATGGTGTCGTGCCGTCGTCACGCTCTTTCCACCACGTAGCTTTGCACACCGGAGACCAATCGCCCGTACGTGAAATATCCGACACGACGTTGTACACGTCGTCGGGAGTGGCATTAATGGTGACAGATACTCGTCGGCGAAAATCGTCGGGATTAAACATGCTCGTATCGACGGCGGAGGATGTGTTGTCGTCAGGATTGTTTGTAGGAGTCATATGGGCCAGGGTAGGTGCTTCTGCGCGTGGTTAACGGCGGGGGAAGGGAAGTCGACCTCCGTATGGGGGTGAGGCCGGACACGTTCCCGGTTGATAACACGAGCATCGGGGGGTCAAACGGCATAGCCTGAAAGGAAGTGGTTGCGCGGTTGGCTGAGACCGTTCAACTAGTACATCGCGCACGGTGACAGGCTCAGTCTGATGGGTGCACCGAGCGGCTCACCCCGAACTCCGTGCGTGCACCATAAACACTGGAGGATGACACAAACATGACAGAGAAACCGAGCTTCACTGACGTCAATGGACGGGAAGTGTATGCCAAGATTGAGGAGGGCGAGAAGGGCCCGCAGCTGATTATCGGAACCTCTCAGCCAGATGGAACGGTGAAGCGTTCCCTCGTGCTGAATAAATATGACGCCAAGCAAATGGCCGCCGTCTGCGAGGTTTACCTGCGGCAACAGTTCTCCGTCTCCTTCGCCACAGTAGACAGCATGCTCACCGCAGAAGATAGGATGAACATTTACCAAAACGAGATCGACGCTATCGAGGATCCCGAAACAAATCCCGACGACGACCTGCACAAAAACTAGTTCTGCGCGAGTAGACGAACTCAGAGATAGAGCCATGGAGTAAACAGGGTATATGCGTTTACTTCGTGTCATTGGTATGGGAGCAGGAAGCCCGGGGCATATTAGCCACGACGCTGTTGCGGCCTTGGCTTCCTCAGATGCCGTCGTCGCCTTGGATAAAGGGGACACGAAGGCGGATCTCCTCGAGCTGCGACGTCGTATATTGGCTGTTCACGCGCCAGATCTTCCGTTACTCACTGTCGACGACCCGCCGCGTGACCGCCACCCGGCAGGTACTCCGGAGTATCACCGGGAGGTTCAGCGCTGGCATCAGGAGCGTGCCCGCCTGCTGGCCGATACAATCACGTCCTCGCTGAGCGACGGACAAACGGCGGCATTTTTAGTGTGGGGCGACCCATCGCTGTACGACTCCACCCTGCGCATTATCGAGCGGATGCAGAACCTAGGGTTGGAGTGCCGTACCGAGGTATACCCCGGCATTACTGCTGTTCAGGCCCTCACGTCGGCACACCGTATTCTCATTAACCGGATTGGCGAGCCGATCACTGTCACAACAGGTCGACAGCTACAGAAAACCCTGGATGCTCCCGATACACCGCCGAGAATCAAGGCGGTGGCGAACACTGTGGTCATGCTCGACGGCAAGGCCACGTGGACCCATCCCGGCATTGACCGCGACCACACCTACATGTGGTGGGGTGCGTATGTCAGTACGGATAAGCAGGTACTGCGTAAAGGATGGGTTGGTGACATCGCCGAGGATGTTGCCCAGACTAAAGCTCAACTGCGTGCACAACACGGCTGGATAATGGATACGTACCTTTTGCGGTACTTCGACCCGGACGGCGAAGACCAGCCAGAAACGCTCATGACGTAGTGGCTGGTTCACCGAGGCATCGCCGCGTCGGTATCACCCGCGGCAAACTCTCGCGGTCAAAAACGTCGCGGCCAAAATTCTTAGGAAGAAAGTTCTTCAACTTTGCGACGCACGTCACCCGCCGGCGGATTCGTCGCGGTAGTATCGTCGGAAAACTTCACAGTCGGAACAACACGGTTACCGTCATTGACGCTTTCTACCCACTGACCGGCCTCTTCTGACTGGTCAATGTCGATAAGAGAATAAGGCGTTTCGGTACGATCCAGATTCTCTATGAGTTTCTTGCAAAACGGGCACCACGTTGCGTAATAGATCGTGGCTGCGGTTTCGTTTCCGGATGGGTTGTTTTTCTGGATAACTTCACTCATAATGTCCCCACTATAGCGTCATGGTCGATTGATTGGCATTGTTTATTTGCTGAGTTTACTTGCTGAAATAGCAGAACCGATAGCGAAGCGACAACGAGCCACTCATCTCGCCACCGTCACCGATGATCGTCCCATTGTGGGATGTTTTCCACTCACTTCGCGACGCCGGAACCCATTCTGACGACAATCGGGCAGTAACGGGATGGTCAAAATAGTGCCCGACAGCTGCGTCGATTTCCGTGAGGACGGCTAGCCGAACCTCTGGGCGCGTGAGGGCCTCCCGGTAGACTTCGCCCCCGCCAATGACCCAAGCATCCACATTTTCCGGTGCGACGCGTCGGGTGAAAACCGGGTGGGGAATATCCTTAATCGCGGCTTCCAAGGAATGGTGAAGGATGACGCCCTCGGGTGTGTCCTCGTCACTCCAGCGGCGGGACAGCACGATGTTGGTACGCCCAGGCAGCGGTGTAAAGCGCGAGGGAATGCTCGTCCACGTTGCACTGCCCATGATGACGGATACTCCCCACGTCAACTGCTTAAAGTGCGCCATGTCCTCGGGCACGTGCCATGGCATCCGGGTGCCGTCGCCAATGACGCCGTCTCGGTCGGAGGCCCAAATAACCCCGATGAGCGGCTGTTCCGGTTCTACAGTTCGACGCGGGGACGGGGAAGCGTGGCCAGGCGTCAGCGAGTGAACACCCGTGGATGATGAAGTAGACATTGAGCTCACCGCCTGTGGAGTGGAATTGGGCTACACCGCTACCGGCGCTTTGATAGCTGGGTGCGGGTTGTAGTTCAGGATATCGACATCGTCCCACGTGTACGAGAATAAATCCGCAGCCTTGGTTAACGATAGCGTCGGATAGGGGCGCGGATCCCGGGATAACTGAAGATCAACCTGGTCGCGGTGATTATCGTAAATGTGGCAATCGCCGCCGGTCCAAATGAACTCCCCGACATCAAGCCCTGCTTGTTGGGCCATCATATGGGTCAGGAGTGAATAGGACGCGATATTGAATGGAACACCCAAAAACATATCGGCGCTGCGTTGATACAGCTGACAAGACAACTTCCCGTCAGCGACATAAAACTGGAAAAGAAGATGGCAGGGTGGCAGCGCCATGGATGGAACATCTGCAACATTCCAGGCGGATACGATAATCCGTCGGGACGTCGGGTTGTTCTTAATCATGTCCAGAGCTTGAGAAATTTGGTCAATGGTGTCGCCGTCGGGCGTTGGCCATGACCGCCACTGCACCCCATAAATCGGCCCGAGGTTCCCGTCCTCATCGGCCCACTCGTCCCAAATGTGGACATTTTTTTCGCGTAACGAGCGAATGTTGGATTCACCCCGGAGGAACCAAAACAGCTCCTCCGAGAGTCCACGCATGAACACTTTCTTCGTAGTAATAAGAGGGAAGCACTCTGACAGATCGAACCGCATCTGTTTCCCGAAGAGACTCCTCGTCCCCGTGCCTGTGCGGTCATCCCGGTGGTTGCCGTTGTACAGAATCTCACGGAGGAGATCTTCATATGGCGTCGGAATATCAGTACTCTCGCTCGCGGACATGCCAGTCATGGTAGCGCTTTTTTGACATCCGCCTTGGCATCGGCGACCGTCTGACCACAAACCGCAGGTCAACAGATGTGGCCGGCGTCGCAGATGCGGAGGCTTAGTAGTGTCCGTGCTCTTTCTTGAACTCGGCGGCAGCCTCCAAGATTGTGTCCTTCAGTTCCGGGCGGCAAATAACGACATCGGGGAGGTAGACATCCTCGTTGTTGTAGCGCAAAGGCGAACCATCGAGACGAGAACAGTGCAAGCCTGCGGCCGTGCACACACCGATCGGGGCTGCAGAGTCCCACTCATACTGGCCCCCAGCATGGACATAGGCGTCATAGTCACCGAGCAACACATGCATGGCTTTTGCACCCGCAGAACCCATGCGAACAACCTCACTGTCGAGTTTGTCGGCAATGACCTGTGCAACCTCAGGCTGACGGTTGTGCGATACAACGATCTTGTTAGCGCGTGGGCCCATCACAGCCTTGGCTGAACCAGTGTGGAAGACCTGGCCAGCGTCGGGAAGTCCCACCGCGGCATGGGTCGGGATCCCGTTTTCTACGAGTGCAACATGGATTGCCCAGTCCTGACGCCCGCCGGCAAACTCCTTGGTGCCGTCGAGAGGGTCGACGATCCACACGCGGTTTTTCTTCAGCCGCTCTAAGTTATCGGCGGCTTCCTCTGACAAAAACCCATCATCGGGGCGGTGTCGGGATAAAACGCGCTCAATCCATGTCTGGGCTAAGTCATCACCCGCCGCGCCGAGGCCAGGTCCTTCAAGCAAACCGACGGAACGGACGCCCTTCAAGATCTCACTAGTTCCCGTCGCAAGGCGCAGGGCAAGGGTGGCATCGTCAACGTAAGCACTCACGTAGACGACTTTAGCCGTTGTCAGCCGTTTGTCTCCACCACGGGGGCGGGACCTGTCCTTACTAAGCGACGCGCTGAATTCATCACCCTGGGATGATGCGGTGGGCAATGCGTGCAAGAAGGCAATCCGTCGCCGCGCGTGGCCATAGCGATTACCCCCGTTAATGATGAAAAAATAACAGATTATAGCAGCCGACGGGGGTAGCAGTGACGGCGACGGGAACTCTATTTTTCTTCGCAAGGAACTATTAGACCATAACCCTCGACTAATTAATACGTGACCCTGACTACACAAAGCGATTTTCATCCCGAACAGCAGAGCGAAAACCACGACGACGTGAATAGCGGCCAGCGTCGTCGCCGTCGCGGACCGCGCTTCCCGCATCGAGGCGGCAGCGTGCGGGCCATGATTCATCGGATCCACTTCTACGCCGGCGTTTTTGTGGGCCCTTTCATTCTCATTGCAGCCGTCACCGGCTTGCTGTATGCAGCCGCACCAAGCATTGAGTCCATCGTCGACCACGACAAAATGTACGTCCCGGCCTCTGATGTGCATAGTCATCAGCGCGTAGAGGTTAAAGACCAAATACGCACCGCAGCGGAGCGGCACCCTGACCTCACCTTCAGCGGGGTACAGATTCGCAATGACGACCGTGCCACCACCCGCGTCCTTTTCAATGACCCCTCTTTGCCCTCGAAGAGCTACCGCCGAGTGGTCATGGTCAATCCCTATACCGGGGAGGTCGTTGGCGACACCGTCCAGTTCGGCAGTTCCTCCTCCCTCCGATTCCGCGAATGGACTGACCGCGCGCACCGCAACCTTTTCCTCGGGGAGCCAGGGCGTATCTACGCCGAAACCGCCGCCGCATGGTTGGGCGTGCTGACTGTCTCTGGGCTCGTCATGTGGTGGCGAAAAGTCTATGACAAGAACAAGAAAAAGCGCGCCACGGGATCAGAATCCCACTCAGCGTCGAAACCGTTAACCGGGCGTCCGAAGAGTATGCGTCGGCACGCGATCATCGGAACATGGGCGTGCCTGGGAATGCTGTTCCTCACCGCCACCGGTTTGACCTGGTCAAAGTACGCAGGCGCACAAATTGCGGACTGGCGAGTCCAGCTCAACTGGGCCAAACCCACCCCCGACACCACCGTCTCGCAGAGCGTCGATTCCCCTGAGGCTTCCATGGATCACAGCCACCACGGGGGACATGGCGACCACAGTGGCCACGGCGGCATGAGTTCTGACTCACCCGCGCTAACGCCACATGACTCGGTAGTTGAAGCACAAAACGACGTAGATACGGTCATGTCGTCAGCGAAACAGGCTGGGATCAAAGCCAGCTTCGAGGCGACGGCTCCTGTCGCACCGGGCGAAGCCTGGACCGTCACTGACCTGCGAGTACCGTGGTACTTCAGCCACGATTCTGTCTCTGTCGACGGGGAAACAGGGCGTGTTGTCGATACCGTGTGGTTTAAAGACTGGCCCTTCGCGGCGAAACTGGCCGAGTGGGGGATTCAGCTCCACATGGGCATCCTCTTCGGGATCGTGAGCCAGGTCGCGCTGGGAGCTCTAGCCATCATGATCTGCATTATTGTCGTCCGTGGCTACATGATGTGGTGGCAGCGACGCCCAACGCGGAACCGGAACGGTTTCCGGTCGAACTTCGGACGGGCACCCCGCCGAGGTGCATGGAGAAGGTCCTCGATCATCGGGTTCGCGGTAGCGGCGATTCTGCTCATCGGGTACGGCCTGTTAGCCCCGCTCTTCGCGATCAGTGCTCTTGCTTTCCTTGCCCTGGATATCGTGATCGGGTTCGTGATGCGGTGGAAGGGCCGAGGCGCCCGCGACAGCTCGTCGAAAGATACCTCTTTCGCTGAGGCCAACGCCTAGGCTAACCTAAATTCATGGTTGAGAATCCTCGAGAGGTATCCAGTAGCTCCCCCGACGACCGCCACGGCGACAAAATGCCGCAGGACCAGCGGGAATCGTCGGCTAACGCAGGTCAGCAGCACACCTCACGAGAGGAGCCCTTCTCACACCATTATTCGTTACGACGGGCCCATCGCTCGTCATCGCGAGCGCCCCGAGCCCACGAGCGGAGGCTCTCGCGGCGTTCATTCCTCGTCGCCGGAATGGGAGCAGGCGTGGCCTTAGGGTTGGCGGCATGTTCATCGTCCAGCGGCGACGGTGAAAACGCCGAGGCAGAGTCGTCCCAGAAATCGTCGGACAAAAGTGCCGGCACGCACGATACGTCGAAAATTATTGCCCTGAACACTGGGCAGATCGACGGGCTCCTGGCGTTAGGCATAACCCCGGTGGGGATGGGAGTTGCCAACGCTCAGGCATCGTCGTCCGAGAGCATTCCTCAATACATCAAGGACAAGTTCGGCGACAAGTACGACCTTGACTCCATCACCATCGTCGGGCAGCGGACGCAGCCTGACATGGAGAAAATAGCTGCGCTTCACCCCACCCTCATTTTGGCGAATGACAGGACGAGCAAGGATGTCCTTGACCAGCTGAAATCGATTGCTCCCGTGGTGATGGGCAAGGGTGGGGCCGAGAACTGGAAGGACGATTTCCGGACCATTGCGGACGCCGTGGGGAAGCGCGATGACGCGCAGCGGCTGATTGACGACCATGAGGATGCCGTTGCTGAATGGAAGAAGGACCGCGGGACATCGCCCACCGTGTCCCTGATTAGGAACAAGGGAACCGACTATCTGATGCTGGGACCTCTATCGTTGGCCGGGCAGGTATTGAAAGATGGGGGATGTAACCGGCCGACGTCTCAGCGTTTCGAGGATAAAGTGTCGCACCCGATTTCGTCGGAAAACCTTGACCAGCTTGACGCGGATTATCTGTTCTACGGTTTTAATGCCAAAGGCGAAAAGCTCACGAAAGATGCTTTGTGGGGGAACTTGGACGTTGTGAAGAATGGTCACGCTGTCGGGGTGGACCCGGATCCGTGGTTCCTCAATGCATCGGTGGTGGCGGCCAATTACATTTTGGATGAGCTCAAAAAGACTGTGAAGTAAAGCTCGTGGAATAAAACCGCCACTTAAAACCGCCGTGGAGTAAAAACTACGGCGGTTTATTTCGATGCAGAGTTCAGCACCTCGGGCTTCCGTGGCACCACCAAAGGTGCGTCAGCGCATTCCGGATCCTCAATGACTCTGGCGTCCAGCCCAAATGATGATTCCAACAGCTCCTCGGTGAGAACCTCGGATGGCTTTCCGGCCGCTGTTACCTGCCCGTCGGCCATCACGATCACGTTGTCGGAATAGCGCGCGGCCAAATTCAAATCGTGCAGCACCATCACCACGGTCCGTCCCAAGCGGTGCTTCAGCTCGGTGACCAGATTCAGCACTTCAATCGAGTGGGAGAGGTCAAGGTAGGTCGTCGGCTCGTCCAGGAACAACACCTCGGTGTCCTGGGCCAACACCATAGAGATCCACACACGCTGACGCTGTCCACCTGACAGCGACGACACTGGTCGGTCCGCCAAATCGGCAACGTGGGTGAGTTCAAGCGCCCGCGCTACTTCCTCTTCATCGTCCGACGACCATTGCCGGAACCACGACTGGTGGGGGTGTCGTCCTCGGGCGACCAGGTCGCTCACCACGACGCCGGGGGGAGCGATGGGTGACTGTGGTAGCACACCAATCCGCTGTGCTAGTTCTTTTCGACGCAGCGACCGGACGTCGACGTCGTCAAGCATGATTGACCCCGAGGAGGAAATCAGCTGAGCTGCAGCCCTCAACAGAGTGGATTTACCACAACCATTGGGCCCAATAATGGTTGTGACAGCTCCGCCCGGAATGGACGCATCCAAGTTGGGAATAACGTTGCGATCCCCGTACGAGACCCTCAGGCCAGACAATGTCAGTGAACCTGCCGGGGCTGCGTCGTGTAGAAGAGCCTCGTGTCGCGGCGTCGAGTGTCCTGCAGGCTGCGCGGGTGTGGAGCCTGACGCACTGGATGACGAGTTCATGGTGTGGCTCATACCGTGGCCTTTCGTGACGTGCGGACAAGGAGGTAGATAAGGAATACGCCACCGATCGCTGAGGTGAGCAAACCGACGGGAAGCTCCGTGGGAAGAATCGTCTGGGTAGCAATATCGGCCAGGAGCAAAAGCACCGAGCCGGTGAGGACTGAGGTAAACAACGGTGGGGCAGAAGTGCCGGCTAAACGCATCGCCACTTGGGGCGCAACGAAAGCGATGAAACTGATCGGACCACCGGCCGAGACCGCAAAGGCAGCCAACACCACCGACACAACGAGGATCGCGGCATCAACCAGCCTTCGGGGCTGGCCCAAGGAAGATGCCAGGTCGGGGCCTAGTTGCGATGCGCGAAGTTCAAAAGAAATCCAGACGCAGATGATGATGCAGATTCCCAGAACGATCATGACAGGCCGCAAACGGTTCCATGTGACCGAAGAAAGCGAGCCCGTCAGCCAGAATTTGGCAGCAGCTGCGTCGCTCGTTTCGGCACGAATCATGAGGAAGTGGATATATGAGTTGAGCAGCGCGGTGACCACGATGCCTAACAAGACCAATCGATAAATATCCATCTGGCGGCCACGGAAACCGATGAGCCACATGAGAACAGTCGTGCCCAGGGCCCCCATTAATGCAGCGGCCGGGATGCCTGCTCCGGCAAGCCACCCGGCGAAGCCACTCCCTGAACCCAGCACGATGACTGTCACGGCAGCTGCAGAAGCACCGGATGTCACGCCTAAAATGTCAGGGCTGGCTAGGGCATTGCGGGTCACCGACTGCGTGAGCGCACCAGAGAGTGCCAGGGCTGCCCCAACAATCACAGCGGATAGTGCGCGAGGCATTCGCCACTCGAACACAACCAATTGCTCAATACGCGAGCCGCCGCCCGTAAAAACGACGGACAAAACGTCCATAGGGGCGATAGGGAAATCACCGATACCAATCGCCACAGCGAAGAGGAAAATCCCAACTATGGCAAGGGCTAGACACACCAACAATGGGCGAGGCGACAGCACACCCGACACGGGACCCCACTGAAACGCCCTCCGGTGGTGCGGTAAACGAACCTTACTCTGTTGTGGTGTCGTCATACTTCCACCACCTTGTTACGGCTGATGAGGTAAATGAAGAACGGTGCGCCCACGAATGCGAGGACGATACCAACCTCCACTTCGCCCGGGCGCGCGATGAGGCGGCCCACAATATCGGCTACAAGCACCAGAACAGCCCCCGTCAACGCCGAATAGGGCAATATCCAGCGATAATCCGGACCTGTGATGGAACGGACAACATGCGGCACAACCAATCCAACGAACCCGATAGGTCCCGCCGCAGCCGTCGCCGCTCCCGCCAGCAACGCGATAAGTAGGACGCCGACGATTCTGGACCGCCCGACATGAACTCCCAATGACGTCGCAGCGTCGTCACCCAGGTTAAGAAGATTGAGAGTGGGCCCGGTGGCGAAGGCAGCAATAAGTGCCACCGCGATCACCGGGGCTGAGACCATCACGACGTTCATATCGCGGCCGGCAATCGAGCCCACCGTCCAAAAACGCATGCGATTCAGGTTGTCGTTGTTGGTGAGAACCAAACCGCTGGTTAATGACGACAACACAGCGGCCAGCGCGGCACCGCCGAGAACCAAGTTCAAGGGGCTAGCCGTCGCTTTCCCCACAGAGGCCAAGCCGAACACTAAGGCTGTGGCAGAGATTGCTCCACCGAACGCCCAGAGCGTCGTCGCGACGTTCCCGGTTACTCCGAAGAATGCGAAACTCGTGACCACCGCGAAGGCCGCTCCGGCCGAAACCCCCAAAATGCCGGGATCCGCAAGCGGATTGCGGGTATGCCCCTGAATCAGCGCCCCCGCGCATCCAAGTGCCATCCCAACAATCACACCGAGCAGGGCGCGGGGAATGCGGAGGTCGATGATCACCCGCGTATCGGTATCGCTATTTGAAAAATCGGATGATGATGAGAAATGGCTGAGAACGTCCCATACCTTAGGCAAAGGGATGCTCCGTGACCCCAGTGCCATCGCAGCGCATAAACACACTGCAAGCAGCACGAGTAAAACAACCAGGCCGGTAATCCGACGCACATAGAGGCGTCGGCCGGCCTTGCTGCTACCAGGTGGCTGGGGTGAGCCATCGGCGGACGTCGGTGTCGGCGAAGCCGCCGGTGAATGAGTAACAGTCATAAGTGAGAGCGCAAATCAGTCAAGTGTGAACATCAATGGTCAGTGGCACTATGTCTATGCCGCGATATCTGTATGCACAGTATCAGGCCATAGCCTAACCTGAGTGCCCACATAGCTTAGCCCTAGCTTATGACATGGCGGAATCTACTTTCGATTTTCCCGGTACCACGAGATCAGAGAGTCTGTGCTGGCATCCCCGGTATCGACGCCTTTCTCTCCGGTGACGGCGGGCAGAAGCTCGCCGGCCTGCTTCTTACCCAACTCGACGCCCCACTGGTCGAAGGAGTTAATAGACCAGATTGTGCCCTCGGTGAAGACAATGTGCTCGTACAAAGCGATCAGCTGCCCAAGCACCGACGGCGTGAGAGCCGGCGCCAAGATCGTCGTCGTGGGTCGGTTGCTCGGCATGACCTTGTGAGGAACGATGCTGGGATCCACGCCTTCCGCGGCAATTTCGTCGGCAGTTTTACCGAAAGCCAGAACCTTCGTTTGCGCGAAGAAGTTCGACATGAGCAGGTCATGCATGCTGCCCGTGCCGTCCGCCGTGGGGAGGTCATCGTTGGGGGTAGCAAACCCGATGAAGTCAGCTGGTACCAGCTGGGTCCCCTGGTGGAGCAATTGGAAGAAGGCGTGCTGGCCGTTTGTTCCGGGCTCGCCCCAGTAGATCTCACCTGTTGGTGCGGTGACCGGGGTGCCGTCGATACGAACGGACTTGCCGTTCGATTCCATCGTCAGCTGCTGGAGGTAGGCAGGGAAACGTGCTAGGTCCTGGGAATATGGCAGCACCGCGTGGGATTGTGCGCCCAAGAAGTCGTCATACCAGACACCGAGGAGCCCCATAAGAACGGGGACGTTCTTCTCCAATGGGGTGTTCCGGAAGTGCTCATCGACGGCGTGGAAGCCCTCTAAGAAGCTCATGAAGTTCTGCGGTCCGACCACGGCCATGAGCGAGATCCCGATGGCGGAGTCCACCGAGTAGCGGCCACCAACCCAGTCCCAGAATCCGAACATGTTGTTGGTGTCGATGCCGAATTCGGAGACCTTTTCAGCGTTCGTCGAGACCGCGACGAAGTGCTTGGCGATGGCATCATTTGCTTCATCGGTCCCGTCTTCCAGGTGGAGGCTGTCGAGGAACCATCGACGCGCCGCATGCGCATTGGCCAGCGTCTCTTGCGTCGTAAAGGTTTTCGACGCGACGACGAAGAGCGTCTCTGCGGGATCGAGGTCAGCGACCTTTGAGGTGAAGTCAGCCGGATCGACATTGGAGACGAAGCGTCCCGAAATTCCTGCGGTGGCGAAGCTGCGGAGAGCCTGCGTTGCCATAGCAGGGCCGAGGTCGGACCCGCCGATGCCGATATTCACCACAGTTTTAATCGTGTGGCCGGTGACGCCCAGCCATTCGCCGGACCGCAAGGCATGCGCAAAGTCGCGCATCCGTGCCAGGACGTCGTGTACGTCGGCGGCGACGTTCTGCTCATCGACGTGCAAGGACTCTTCGGCGGGAAGACGTAGCGCCGTGTGCAGCACTGCTCGGTCTTCCGTCGAGTTGATATGCCGGCCGCTGAACATCGCGTCGCGATGGTCCTCGAGGTTCGCCTTCTTCGCGAGGGCGATCAATGCCTTGAGGGTGTCGTCGTTAATAAGATTTTTGGACAAGTCAACGTGCAGGTCAGCCACGGAAAAGCTGAGGTTCTTCGCGCGATCCTGGTCGTCGGCGAACAAGTCGCGCAACGTTGTTGACTCGATTGATTTCGCGTTGTCCTTCAGCGCGGACCATTCGTCGGTCGCGGTGATATCTGGCAATGGTGAATTCATTAAAAATCCTTCTTATCGACGATAACTGTGGCGCATTGAGGTCGTGTGCGCCCCCTGAGCCATGCTAGTCGCGAATCGGCAAGTCCACGGGCAAGCGGTTCACATGCTGCGGCTTTGATGGGTGGCCATGAGGGCCGGCCCGCATGTCGGGGGATGCGGGAATGTGGGGATTTAGCCCAGCCGTCCCCGCCCCATGCGGAGGAGCGCTGATGCGATGGCGGGACCTTCTGTCCCCAATTCCTCCCGGAACTCGTTGATGATCGCGACTTCTCGTGTGTGTACGAGGCGAGTTCCGCCCGACCCCATTCGCGATTGCCCGATGAGATGCGAGATCTCCGTGCGGCGTTTGATAGCAGAAATAATCGTGTTATCCAGCTGATTTATTTCTTTTCTTAGATCCTGGATACGTTCGTTCGATAACGGATCACTAGTTCCGCTAGTGACCTCGCTGGACGTAGACAGAGAATCGCGAGGCTCAGTCATGGGTCTTATTGTGTCACACCTGGGTTGTAGGTTGGAGTGCGAGCGCGTGAAGCTGACTTTTCCGTACTTCACGGGATAACAACTCGCCTTGAGCTAGACAGATTTTATTAGGAAGAGATACGCACTATGAACGATAGCCTTTCCACTCGCTTGCCGGATGGTGGGCCTTTGACTCCACAGCAGCTATTGGAAGGACTTAACCCACAGCAGCGGCAGGCGGTTGAACATGAGGGCTCTCCATTGCTCGTCGTCGCGGGGGCCGGTTCGGGAAAGACGGCAGTTCTCACTCGCCGGATCGCTTACCTCATTGGTGTTCGTGGGGTAGCGCCGTGGAATATCGTCGCTATCACCTTTACTAATAAAGCAGCAACGGAAATGAAGGACCGCGTCGCCGATCTCATTGGGCCGATTGCGGAACGTATGTGGGTCTCTACGTTCCACTCCATGTGCGTTCGTATTCTTCGTGCCCAAGCCAATCTTATTCCGGGTTTAAATACTAACTTCACTATTTATGACAGTGATGATTCCCGACGTCTGCTCACGATGATCGCCCGCGATATGAACTTAGATTTAAAGCGTTTTGCTGCGCGGACGGTAGCGTCGGCGATTTCAAATCTTAAGAATGAATTACGCACTCCCGAAGAAGCGCTTGCCGACGCCGAAGAAGATAAGAACCCGTTTAATGAGACAGTCGCGCAGATCTTCGCCGAGTATCAGAAGCGTCTGCGTGCATCGAATGCTGTTGATTTCGATGATTTAATCGGCGAAGTTGTTCGTATTTTCCGAGAATACCCGGAAGTGGCACTTTATTACCGACGACGTTTCCGTCACGTGTTGGTGGACGAGTACCAGGATACGAACCATGCTCAGTATGTATTGGTCTCGACGTTAGTGGGAGACGAGCGCTCTGAGGGGGACGCTATTCCGCCGAGTGAGTTATGTGTCGTGGGCGACGCTGACCAGTCAATTTATGCTTTCCGTGGGGCTACGATTCGCAACATTGAAGAGTTCGAGCGCGATTATCCCCACGCAGAAACAATTTTGTTAGAGCAGAATTACCGTTCCACCCAAACGATTCTTTCTGCTGCTAACGCTGTGATTTCCCAAAACTCTGGACGCCGTGAGAAGAATTTATGGACGGCGTTGGGGGAGGGTGAACGAATTGTCGGATATGTGGCCGACAATGAGCACGATGAAGCCCGATTTGTGGCGCGTGAAATTGATCAGTTAGTTGACAACTCCACCATTAATTATGGCGATATCGCGGTTTTCTACCGAACCAATAATGCGTCCCGGGCGTTGGAAGATATCTTTATTCGCAATGGTCTTCCGTACAAGGTGGTCGGTGGGACGCGATTTTATGAGCGCAAAGAAATCCGAGACATCATTGCTTATCTTAAAGTTCTGGATAATCCGGATGATTCGGTCAGCTTGCGACGGATAATAAACACTCCACGGCGAGGAATCGGTAACCGTGCTCTGTCTTTGCTCTCTCTGTACGCGGAAGATCACGGCGTCAGTATGGGCGCCGCATTACGCGCCGCTGCCGACGGGGACATTCCAGCATTAGGATCGCGCGGTAATAAAGCGGTGGGCCGTTTTGTCGAGATGATGGGCGGATTGCGCGACGATATTACCGATAACCAGCTGGTATCCCATGACGGGGATGACTTGGGCATTCCGGATCTGGGCGCGATTGTTAACGACGTGATTGAACGAAGCGGTTATCTGGAAAGCCTGGAGGGATCGAATGACCCGCAGGATGGGGCCCGACTGGATAACCTCCGTGAGCTTGTCTCTGTGGCGCGGGAGTTCGCCTCCGAAGCTGCGCATCAGTTGGCTTATGAACGCATGCCTAGCTCTACCGCATCGGAGAGTGCCCCGGGTGCTGGCGCGGAGGATGCTTCCAGCGTCGATAGCGACGGCGTCGGGAGCGGCGGCACCGATAGCGGCGGAGGAATAGATACCGCAGGTGACGAAGGTTTTCTCGAGGAGGGCGAACCTCAGCCGGGGAGTTTGCAGGCGTTCTTGGAGCGTGTTTCCTTAGTGTCTGATGCGGATCAGATTCCTGATGAAGAAAACGGCGTGATCACTCTCATGACGCTCCACACGGCGAAGGGGCTTGAATTCCCGGTCGTCTTCCTCACTGGTTGGGAGGACGGGCAGTTCCCGCACATGAGGGCGCTGGGTGATCCGTCAGAGCTATCGGAAGAACGACGCTTGGCTTATGTGGGCATTACGCGTGCGCAGCGTCGGTTGTATATTTCCCGAGCCGTGACCAGGGGATCCTGGGGTCAGCCGGTGAATAACCCTGCATCGAGGTTTATTGCGGAGATTCCCGAGGATCTCATCCATTGGGAACGCAAAGAACCTCAGCAAAGCTGGGATAGCGGCGACTGGTCTTTGGGATGGCCAGACAAGCCGACTTCCGGGTATCGACGGGGGAACTCTCGGTATCGTGGCTCTCAATATGGTGGCGCCGGTTCGTCGGCTCATGGTTCCGGTGGCCGGCGAGGTGCTGGGCGTGGAGTCGGTTCGTCCTCGGATCGTCGTTCGGGCACACCTGCGTCGGCGCTTCATCTCGAGGTCGGCGACCAAGTCAATCACGATAAATATGGGTTGGGAACTGTGGAATCAGTCTCAGGCCTTGGCAAGCACACCAGCGTGGTGATCAATTTCGGGAAGGAAGGCACCGTCCGCCTCATGCTGATCGGCAACGTTCCTATGGAGAAGCTGTAAGAGTGTCTACTGGATGCACTTGCGGGGGAGGGGCGTGCGCTGTGGCCGGCCGGCGAGGGACGGACAACGTCGGCCGGCGAAGCCGGGGATATCGGGATACAGGAATATGTGAATAGGGCTATACGACAAATCTGTGTCCGCATGCTGGAAAACTGCGGGAGGATATCGCGGTCTCTTGTGAAAACTGTGGGGGCATATGGGCGAAAAATGGCCGAAAATTGGCCATATACCTCCGCACTTTTACTTTTGGGCGCATATTCCCCCGCACTTTTCGGGCTCTAGGTGTAATTTCCCTGCAGTTTTCCGTGTGCTGGCTCCTTCTTCCGCGTGTCGGTGCTTCGCGCCCCAGGATTCTGTCCGCACCGCCTTCTCTGTGTCGTATTACCCTGCGAATGCCTCGGTCCGCGACGAAAAAATCGCTGGCCCACAAGGGGACCAGCGATGGATAAAGAGAGTTAGCGTTAGCGCTGAATCGGGCCGAGGTTAATGCCGTGCGCGGCCAACCACGGCAGCGGATCGATAGCCTCGCCACCATTGGGGTGGACCTCGAAGTGACAGTGCGACCCGGTGGAGAATCCGCGCGACCCCATCCCGGCGATAACGTCGCCAGCCTTAACGCGCTGTCCGACAGTGACGTTGATTGTCTCCATGTGTCCGTACACGAACACGGTGCCGTCGTCGGCACGAAGACGAACCCACTGGCCGAACCCAGAGGCAGGGCCTGCGGAAATAACGGTGGAATCCATGACGGCGTACTCGGGGGTGCCCAGTACGTTGGCGATGTCGATGCCCTTGTGGAAAGCTCCCCACCGCATCTCGAAACCGGTGGTCAGAATGCCTTGAGCAGGTTTAACAATCCCGAGAGCGTTCATGATGGCGTTGCCAACCGGCCCCGCTGAAGCAGGCTGTGCGGCGGGCTCAGGTGTCCGCGCAGCAGCATCGGCAGCAAGGCGCTGCTTATTAAACTCAACGGTCTTTGCGATCTGGTCGTGCAGGTTCGCGACCGGCTTAGCTTGAGGAAGCTGAAGAATCTGAGGCGAGGACTCTGAAGCAGTTGCCTCGGAAGGTGTAGCGTCGGCGTCCTTGGCGACCAACCGGACACTATCGCTATGGCCAATGGTGGCGGCTCCTGCGCCGACAGCTCCCGCGGTGCCCAACGCACCGGCTGCAACGGCGACCGAGGCTACCCGGCTGGCCTTAGGAGTTGTCTGGCGGCGATGCGTCCCGACATACTGGCTGCCTCGATTCGTCCGCACGTGTACACCTCTCAAGCAAAAATGGTGGCCAGCCGCACCACGCACACGGCTGGCTACTGTGTGTTTCACATCGACCGTTCTGCTTAACTGTTTTAACAGGTAAGCGTAATCGTTTTGTAATCTCCGAACGAAATAGTAACGAACGGCTAGCGTCGCGGCAAGCTGTTTTCCATCTTTTTCTCACTAAGGTGTGAGCACGGAAACACGGATTCGTACCGCGCGCGAATTATGTGATGCGTCACAGATTTGGTGTGGGTGGGAACATTAATCACAGGCGACTACAGTTGTCTCAGCTGGCCTGGACTTTTTGGGTTTGTCGCCCCGAAAGCCGGAGTGCCTCATGTGCCCCACGCGCGGAAGGTGTCAGGATAGACAAGTGAGAAATACCACCCCATCGAATTCTCGACGTCCGGGGGATGGGCGGTCACGGAAGAATGGCCGCCGATCCCGCGGCACGGATGCGCAGCGCTTGACGTGGGACTCCCCATCGTCGTCACAACAGCATCGCCCCGACCGCTCATCGCGTCAGTCGGAGACGGGTGCGGAGCGATCGTCACATCAATCCAGTCGCCCTTCGTTTGACGACGTTGCGCACCGTGATTCTTCTAGGCCGCGGTCAACCGCTGGCGATTCGCGCGCAAACCAGGCGCCTCGCGCGTCCGAACAATATGTTCGCGAGCAGCGTCCGCAAGCTCGGGCAACGCGTGGCTCACGTCGAACAGATGAGGGCCGGGCATCGCGGGTACGCGGCGCAGGGGACCTCGATAACACAGCAGCCGTCGGAAAGAAAAATGCAGGTGCACGAGGCACTCGGGGTACTCGGGCCACGAGTGCCGGCCCGGACGACGTCCGTCGGGGGTCTGGAAATAACCGCAGTGCCGCCGGGGCATCTCCCCGTAGAGGTCGATTTGGGCTCAACTGCTGGACTCAATGGTGGCAGAGGGGCGGTAGCGCGGCTCGCAGCGCTGCGGGTGGCTCCTTTACTACACGGTTAAGGAAGTTCCTGCCGGGGATTGCGGCCACCCATGTCTCCGTGATCGGCGTCATCATCGCAGTCGCGCTCATTATTTTATTGGCGTTGGACCTTTCCTTCGTCGCAGCTCCGGCGACAATCGCGTCCCTGTGGTTGACGTTCAATCTCGCGCCACTCTCGATGTCTGGCGCCGATCTTGGCCTCCTGCCGCTGCTTCCCGCGGTGGGCTACGCATTGTGGATAGCACTCCGAATCCGGTCGGTCGTGCGTGAGCGAATCAGCGTCAGCGACGTGCGCATGCTTGTCGGCTGTTCGTTGGCCGTTCCTATCTTGCTGACGTTAACCGCGCTGGCAATGCTGTGGGACGCGCAGCCGGTCCTTGCGGTGAACGTGCCGTCGGTCTGGATGTCGGTCTTGTCGACCTTCGCTCTCAACGCGCTGGCAATCATTTTTGGCATGGGCAAGCGTTTGTGGCGAGCGCTGCTGCGCTTTTACGGTATGCCTCAGTGGCCTGTCGACGCGTTTCGCCTGGGTATGGTTTTTCTCGCCGCAATGGGTGGCATCGGCGCTTTCGTCGTGATTGTTAGCCTTATTGCCCACTGGTCGGCCTTTGCGGACGCGTATTCCATCGCGTCGGGCGTCGGCGGCAAAATTGGGCTGACCCTGCTGTGGATCGCTTACTTCCCGAACATGGCTCTGGCGTCGGCGAGTGTTCTTGCGGGTGCCGAGGCTAATTTCGGTGCTGCACAGGTCAGCTTGTTTACGGCGACGCGCGCGGAGCTGCCTCCGGTGCCGGTGCTTGCCGCGATGCCTGGCGATGTTTTCCCCGCCGCATGGCTTGGGCTTTTTATTCCTGCTGCGGTCGCCATTCTTGTTTATCGACGATTCCTGAGCCAGCGACGCGTTGTCGTTTCCCCGTATGGGACTGTTGGAGTGGCTGCCCTGTCGGCCGGGATTGTTGGAATGGTCGCCGCGTGGCTGAACAGCGGCGTGGTTGGTGCATACGGATGGTCGGGGCCAAACCCCTGGCTGACCGGCGCGGTCGCTGCTGGCTGGATGTTTGCCGTGGGGGTGATCACGATGGCGGTGATCGGCATACGTCGAGGCAGGAGTGCGTCGCCTCGTGCGGCAAGTGCTTCGGATCGTGGTGGCATGCGTGAAGCTGATGTCGCTAGGGGTGATCGTCATGACGCTGAGCAGGACTCTGCTTCTGAATCTCGTGACGACGACAAGCCCGCCGCGCAGCGAGCTGAATCCGCCGAGGATGAATCGGCTGGCGACGAGCCGGACGCGGACGACGAGTCGAATGTCGGCAATAAGGCGGATGCCGACGATGAGTCGGTCGACGGTGACTCGGTCGACGGTGACGAGGGCGGCAGCGAGGATTCCGACGAGAAAAATACTGCTGATGGAAAGGTCAAAGGCGAGTCCAGCCACGGCGGTGCCCGTGAGACAGAAGCGGATGAGGTTAAAGAGACTGAGCCAGAGGCTGACACAACCGCGTTAGCCACCGAAGCTGAACAGTCCGAGTCAGCTGACAGCGAGACTACGAAAACAGAGAACGATTCAGAGCCATCTGCCGGCACGTCTGCCGGCGGCTCGTCTCAAGACAACACATCTCACGATGGCACGTCACAAGGTGGTACGACCGATGATCCGCGTTGATCCCGTCTTTCCCGGTCGCCCGCTTCGGCTCGTCGTGTTGGCCTCGGGGGAGGGAACGTTGTTTCAGTCTCTTCTCGACGCGCGCCGGGAAACGCCCTCGTTAAGCGTCCAGGCCTTGGTCACGGATAAACCTTGCCCAGCGATCGATCGTGCTCATCGTGCAGACATCCCGGTCGCCACCATCACACCCCCTCGCAAGAATGCCCCGGCAACACCCGAAGACCACCCTGCCACCTGCCACCAGGACACCTACGCAGAACGTCGTCGGCAATGGAACAGTGAATTAGCGCAGGCAGTCCAGCAATACGACCCCGACATTGTCGTGAGCGCGGGCTTCATGCGCATCGTCGGCGATGAGTTTTTAGCCAGGTTCGGGGGCCGCATGACTAACACCCATCCCGCACTTCTTCCCTCCTTCCCCGGGGCGCACGCCGTGGCCGATGCCGTCGCTTATGGGGCGAAAATTACCGGTAGCACTATTCACCTGGTCGATTCTGGTGTGGACACAGGGCCTATTCTGGATCAGGAGGCTGTTCCCATTCACGATGGTGACACGCCCGATACTGTCCACCGCCGCATCAAAACTGTTGAACGACGGTTACTCGTCTCAACATTGGATGCGATCGCGCGGCGCGGTTACATTTCAGACGGACGAAAGGCATCTTTCCTTCCATGACCGACTCCCAATCCGCAACTCCTTCTCCCGCTCCAACCTCCACATCCGATTCCCAGATTCCCGTAAAACGCGCACTAATCAGCGTATATGACAAAACTGGGCTCACAGATTTGGCTAGCGCCCTCCACGCTGATGGCGTTGAAATCGTGTCGACGGGGTCCACCGCTGCTCATATCGCCGATGCGGGAATCCCCGTGACGCTCGTCGAAAAGCTCACTGGTTTCCCTGAGTGCCTCGACGGGCGAGTTAAAACTCTGCATCCCAAAGTTCACGCGGGGATCCTGGCTGACACGCGAAACCCAGATCATGTCAAGCAACTCGACGACATGGGGATTGAGGGTTTTCAGCTCGTTGTGGTGAATTTGTACCCCTTCTCTGAAACGGTCGCGTCGGGGGCGGATCGTGACGAATGTGTGGAAAAGATCGATATCGGCGGGCCGTCGATGGTTCGTGCTGCTGCGAAGAATCACCAGTCGGTCGCGGTTGTTGTGAATCCTGACGATTACGCAGCGGCTGCCAAGGCTGTGCACGGCGGTGGTTTTACTTTTGCGCAGCGTGTGGACCTTGCGTCCCGCGCTTTCCAGCACACCGCGGCCTATGACGTTGCCGTGGCGACGTGGATTTCGAAGCAATCTGCGTTAACCCAGACGTCATCGAACGAGGATGCCGGTTCAGATAGCGGCAGTGGTAATGCTGACGGTTCGGGCACGACCACGTTCGGTGAGTTCGTGGGTAGCACCTACACACTGTCGCACCCTCTCCGTTATGGCGAAAACCCGCATCAATCTGCGGCATTATACCTCGATCAGCATGGTCATCCGGGCTTGGCTCAGGCCGAGCAGCTCCACGGCAAAGAGATGTCCTACAACAACTACACAGACGGCGACGCTGCCTGGCGTGCTGTGTGGGATCACCCGGACGAGATCTGCGTTGCCGTCATTAAGCATGCCAACCCGTGTGGCATCGCGATTTCCCGTGAGTCGGTTGCCGACGCTCACCGCAAAGCCCACGCCTGCGACCCCGTATCGGCCTACGGCGGAATCATTGCTGCGAACAAGCCGGTGACGTTAGAGATGGCTCAAACGGTGAAGAAGATCTTTACCGAGGCCATCATTGCACCATCATTTGACGACGATGCCCTCGAGCTTTTGAAGACGAAGAAGAATCTTCGCATCCTGGTCGCGCCGAAGCCCGAGCGTCAGGGATTGCAGCTCAAAGAAGTATCCGGTGGCGTGCTTGTTCAGGAGCGCGATGTGCTGGATGCTCCCGGCGACGATCCCTCAACGTGGGAACTCGTTGCTGGTGATCCAGCCGATGACGAGACATTCAACGACCTCGCCTTCGCGTGGCGCTCCGTGCGCGCCGTGAAGTCCAACGCCATTTTGCTGGCCAAGGATGGCGCGACGGTGGGCGTCGGTATGGGGCAGGTCAACCGTGTCGATTCTGCTCGGCTGTCAGTTCAGCGTGCCGGCGAAGATCGTGCTCGTGGCGCTGTTGCCGCATCGGATGCCTTCTTCCCCTTTGCCGATGGTTTCGAGGTGCTTGCCGACGCTGGTGTGCGCGCGGTTGTTCAACCCGGTGGTTCCATCCGCGATGAGGAAGTTATTGAGGCTGCCCGCAAGGCGGGAGTCACCATGTACCTGACTAAGGAGCGCCACTTCTTCCACTAGTCGGTTGGTGGGGGCGGCTCCGCCCACACCGACGAGGCGAGGGAAATCATGTTTTCTCGGTGTCTTTGCACGCGCTGGTCTCATTTATGGCTACTGTGAATGTGATCTGTATTGCATAGCCATCCTGGAGGAAAAATGTCTGATTCCCACGCCTCATGCCAGCCCAGCCCAGACGACGTTGTCATTGTGGGGGCGAAGCGCACCCCGCAGGGGAAGTTACTGGGATCCTTGGCGTCGCAAACGTCGGTTGACCTCGGTGCTGCGGCGGTGTCGTCGGCACTGAAAGACTCCGGTGTCGCCAGCGGGGACGTGGATTATGTCGTGATGGGGCAGGTTCTGCTGGCGGGGGCGGGGCAGAATCCGGCCCGCCAGGTGGCGGTGAAGTCGGGTATTCCGCTGGACGTTCCGGCCGAGATCGTCAACAAGGTGTGCTTGTCCGGCCTTGACGCGATTATTCACGCAACGCGCATGATCCGTGTGGGGGACGCATCGATCGTCGTCGCCGGAGGTATGGAGTCCATGACGAACGCTCCCCATATTGCTGCGGGAGTGCGTCAGGGGAAGACATATGGTGATTTACGGCTTGTCGACGCGATTAACCGCGATGGCCTCCACGACGCTGTGAGCGGGAAGACGATGGGGGAGGAGACCGACCGGGGGAACCAGGATCGTGGGATTACCCGCGAAGAGCAGGACCACATTGCGGCCCTGTCCCACCAGCGTGCAGAGAAAGCGCGAGACGAGGGCCTGTTTGATGATGAGATCGTTCCGATAGAAATCCCGCAGCGTAAGGGTGATCCCGTCGTGGTTCGTGCCGATGAGGGCATTAGGCCCGGTACGACGGAAGAGGGATTATCGCGGCTGCGTCCGGCTTTCCTGGAGGGCGGGACGATTACCGCGGCGAGTTCATCGCAAATTTCCGACGGTGCTGCAGCCGTCGTGCTGACCACCCGTGAGGAAGCTGAAAAGAGGGGTCTGCGGGTTCTGGCTGTTGTTGGGCAGTATGGCCAAACGGCGGGTCCGGATACGACGCAGTTGCATTCTCAACCGTCGCGCGCCTTGACAGCTGCGCTGGACCGGTCGGGATGGTCAATTGACGATCTCGACGTCATTGAGATCAATGAGGCTTTTGCTGCTGTTGTTGCCCAGTCCATTAAGGACCTTGGGGCGGACATGGACCGCGTCAATGTCAATGGTGGCGGTATCGCTTTGGGGCATCCGGTTGGTGCGTCGGGAGCGCGCCTTGTTGTTCACATGGCTCATGAATTAGAGCGACGAGGTGGCGGGCGCGCCGGTGTGAGCTTGTGCGGCGGCGGTGGTCAGGGCGATGCCTTGACGCTGTGGGCGTAAGGCGCACGGGCATCTAAAGGCGCTTGTTCTGGTAAAAATAAGCGCCTGCCCAGCGATCAAGGAATGATCGGCTGTTTTTATCTCGGTAAATAGAAATTGCTAGTGCAGTAATCCATATCCATAGAAGTGGTTCTAGCTCTACACTCCAGCTACCGATATGGAGATGGGGATAATTATCCACGCCGACGATAGCCGGCCCGAATGCTAGCCAGTAGAAGTTTCGTTTTATTGCCCCGGCGTAGCTTAGTCGGTCGCCCGCTTCGGTGGTGACTTTGAGGCCGACGACAGCCTTTCCAAAGGTTCCTTCGGTATGAGCATCCATGAGGAATCTGTATAGGAAGAATAAAATGCCCGCTATTGATGATCCTATCCAGAATTGCGCAGTTTTATCCGCCACTATCTGGTTGATACCCCACTGCACAAGGAGCATCGCGATTGAAAAGAAGAATGCGTCGAAGAAGTAGCCGAAGCCACGGTTGATTACACCTGCCAGGGCTGGACGGAGCCCAGCGGTCTCAGGTGGTTTGGAATCTGTCGACTCGTGGGAAGGCATCGTCGTACTCATCTCGTCGTGTATGGCGATTCTGAATCGGGAACATGGGCAGTTCTGTACGCGGAGGGGACTCTCAATCACAGGTGCGGGCTATAAAACTTGGCGATAAGTCTAGCTAAATAGTAGGTACGGGACCAGGGTTGTCACTAGCATAATGAGCTATGACGCAGACTAATCAGAGCGCTTCCGCAGGAGGAACCACCAGCGTAGGTCACGCTTCACCCCATCGACGGTGGACCCCGGCAGGGCCGGCCATTCTTTTCGCACCCGCCGACCGTCCTGAGCGGTTCGCCAAGGCAGCGGCGCGCTCTGACGTCGTCATCCTCGATCTCGAGGATGGTGCCGGGCGTGATTCATTCGACGAAGCCCGCACCAACATCGTGAACAGTGATCTTGATCCAGCGACGACGATCGTCCGCGTCCACTCTGCCGATTCGGAACTTTTCGACGGTGACATCGACATGGTGACGAAGACGCCGTACACCACCGTGATGGTTCCTAAGGTTGACCAGCCGTTGCCGGATACGCTGGCAGATTACGACGTGATCGCGATGCTGGAGTCCCCGTCGGGAATTATGAATGCACGCGACATTGCCCATCAAGAGTTCGTCGTCGGGTTGCTGTGGGGGGCGGAGGATTTCACGGCGTCGCTCGGCGGTGTGTACAGCCGGCTGCAGCGGGACGAACGAGGGTGGGACTCTGACCGTGGTTCAGCCGAGGGCCCGTACCGAACGACGGTGAATTACCTGCGCACCCAGACGTTGTTGCACGCCGCGGAGGCGGGAATTGTTGCTCTTGATGCTGTGTTTGCTGACATTCACGACGCCGACGGGTTACGTGATGAAGCGCTCGACGCTGCTCGGATCGGGTTCGCCGCGACGGCGTGTATCCACCCGGCCCAGGTTCCCGTGATTCGTGACGCGTATCGGCCGAGCGAGGAGCAGGTGAAAATGGCTCGACGGATTGTCCGCGAGTCTGCCGACCATCCGGGTGCATTAAACATCGACGGGAAAATGGTCGACGCGCCGCTGTTTCGGCAGGCAGAAGTGCTGGCAGCTCGGGCAGATGCGCTAGGTATGTGAGGTTTTGTTCCGCGCCGGGCTGTGACCGATCAGTGGCCAGCCAGTGCGCTCCTAACGGGTTACGTAAACACCAGGGCGAGCAGCATAATCATGACAAACGATGCGGCTGTGGTGATCACCCCTGCGTCCCGTGCAAGGGTCAAACCCCGCCCGTATCGGGTGGCGTAGGTGTACACATTCTGTGCCGTCGGTAGAGTTGCGACGACGCAGGCAGCGAACAACGCGTGTCCCGTCATCCCGAAAACAAAGTGTGCGATAAGGAAAGCCGCCAAAGGCTGACCGAGAATTTTTGTGGCGGACGCGACGCCAACCTCGAGTCGTGGGGACGTCGAGGGATCAAGTACTTTCTGCCCCGCGAGCGACATCCCGAACGCGATGAGCGCCACCGGGACAGCTGACTGCCCGATGAGATGAACCGGTTCGACAAGGGGGTGGGGTACTGACACCCCAGCATGGGCGTGAAGGATCGATATCACGAGCCCCGTCAGCGCTCCAAGCAGCATCGGATTCTTAAACGGGGTGATGAACAAACTCCGCGTGTTGACTCGCCCAGCTCGGCCATCCGCGTGTGCTTCCTTGGCGGTGACAACGTCGAGAATGGCGAGGACGATGGGCCCGTAGAACGCTATTTGGAACAAAAGCGTCGGCACGACCACTGTGCTATCGCCGACGACGTGGGCGGCGACGGGTATCCCCAAGTTAGAGGCGTTGCAGTAGGAGCTGGCCAAGCCGCCGACCGCGGACTCGTGAATGGGGCGGTGGAGGGCGGTTCGCGCCCATAGGAAGTAGATCAGCCCGATCGTTAGTGCGGAGCCGCTGGCGACCGCTAGTTGTGGGCCGAGGACGTCGAGTGGGTCGGTGACGTAGAGCTTGTCCAGGAGGAGTGCCGGTGTCGCCAGGAAGTACACGTACATCTGGAGCGTGAATTGCGCGTGCTTGCCCAGGAGATTGGCTTTGCCAACGAAGAATCCTATTGCGATGACGATGGCGATGGTTGCGAAGCCGGATAGTACTTGGGGCACGTGCGGAGCCTCACTCCCTGGTGGATAAGCGAAAACCGCTCCTCGGTAGTTGACCGGGAGCGGTGAATGTCGAAACCTGCTGTTATCGCTTCCAAATGTTCACGCCGTTGGCCTTCGACGGACCGATGGACCCTCGAGGCACCACTAGGTTCTTACCTGCAGCGCTGATCCCGGGAAAGTACCCAAGACCAGGTGCTCAGGGGCGACTTAGCGGCTGGTGAACGGGAGGAGAGCCATTTCGCGTGCGTTCTTGACGGCAGTTGCCACCTGACGCTGCTGCTGCGGGGTCAGGCCGGTAACGCGACGCGACCGGATCTTGCCACGCTCAGAAATGAACGTACGCAGGGTTTCGATGTCCTTGTAGTCGACGGCCTCGATGCCGCGAGCTTTCAAGGGGTTCTTCTTGGGACGGCGGGTTGGTTCAACCCGGACCTTTTTAGAGTTGTTGCGCTTCATACTGCTACTCCTCACCAGCTGGACTTGCGGACACCTGGGAGCTCACCGCGGTGTGCCATTTCACGAACGCGAACACGGGACAGGCCGAACTTGCGCAGGTAGCCACGGGGGCGACCATCAGCAGAGTCACGGTTACGAACCCTCACCGGGGAAGCGTCGCGGGGCTGGCGGTTCAGCTCGTACTGAGCCTCCATGCGGTCTTCGTCAGGGGTGGCCGGGTTCTTGATGATGGCCTTGAGTTCCTGACGACGCTGAGCGTAGCGTGCAACGATTTCTTTGCGCTGCTCGTTCTTCGCAATCTTAGATTTCTTAGCCATTCTTAGCGCTCCTCGCGGAATTCAACATGCTTGCGCGCGATCGGATCGAACTTCTTCAAGGTGATGCGATCCGGGTTATTGCGCTTGTTCTTGCGGGTGACGTACGTGTAGCCGGTGCCCGCAGTGGACTTCAGCTTGATGATTGGGCGAATGTCATTTCGTGCCATTAAATCTTCTCCCCACGTGCGCGGAGCTTCGCCACGACGGATTCGATTCCGTAGCGGTCGATGGTTTTCAGGCCCTTGGTGGACACGTTCAACGTGATCGTGCGTCCTTCAGAGGGCAAGTAGAATGAACGACGCTGGATATTCGGGTTCCAGCGACGGTTCGTGCGGCGGTGCGAGTGCGAGACGGACTTACCGAAGCTCGGTTTCCGTCCCGTGACTTGGCAATATGCCGACATGGGCTTCTCCTTCCGCCCACCATGGGATCTGCAAAGCACCAACCGTTTTCCTTCGACGGGGGAAATACATTTTCTTCGACACTAAAAATGCAGGTTAAAGCGCTAAGATGCCTAGCTAGTGGGCGATGACGTTTGCTTTTCGACAACAGCGTCTTGACACCTTACCGTCCTCGGCAAGGATTCCCAAATCTTTGGGCCTTTACGCGCTGGTTAGCGCCAATTTCATAGTTAAGGGCTGATTCTGTATGATGGGCCGATGCATGTGCGCCGGAGGCGTGTCGCACTGTTACCCTCTTCCCCTTCACGGGTCGTTTATGCCTGTCAATGGTCGTCGTTGATGGTAGGACAGTCCCGTGGGTCGGCTGATATCCAGGCGCGGTTATCCATCATTTTTATGGTTAGGTACGAGGACTCAGTGCGCGACCGGTGCAAGGTGCTGAGCCAGCTTCATTCGCTACGCGTGTCGCGATAGGCCGCCGCTCCACCGTCAAGGCGGTCGGACGATGCCGTTATGAAGCAAGTCAGCACAAGCAGCACGCCAGACTAGCATTGTCCATGTTCTGTTAAAGGATAACGATGAAGAAGAATATTCACCCGGATTATCACCCGGTTGTCTTCAAGGATGCCAGCACCGGCCACCAGTTCTTGACTCGGTCCACTGCGACGTCAGATCGGACTGTGGAATGGGAAGATGGCAACGAATACCCGCTGATCGTCGTCGACGTCACCAGCGAGTCTCACCCCTTCTGGACGGGTGCACAGCGTGTGATGGACACCGCTGGTCGTGTCGAGAAGTTCCAGCGTCGTTACGGCAACCGCCTGCGTCGCGCGAAGAAGTAAGACGTCAATCCGTCACCATTCATTTTCACTATTTTCACAGTGATCATGCCTAGCTCGCGATGTGTTTGAGCAAGGCTTAGGAGGAAACCATGGCAGTACCGAAGCGACGTATGTCTCGCGCCAACACTCACACCCGTCGGTCCCAGTGGAAGGCCAACAACGCGCCTCTGCAGGAGGTTCGGGTTAACGGCAACACCACGCGGTTGCCGCGCCGGTTGGTCAAGGCCGCTCAGCTCGGCCTGGTTGAGACTGACTAGTAGTAACAACCTCATGTCCCGTGATTGGAGCTTCGGTTCCATCACGGGATTTTTATTAGGGGCGCTGAGGGTTCACAGCCAAATTTCAGGTGACTCAAAGCGCGCGACGTGCATAGTGAGCAAGAGTGATAAACCATGAGCGACGAAAATCAGCGATCCGCATGGGAGATCGATCCATCCTCCGACGATTCATCTAGCAACAACTCCGTTCATCATGATCGTGAACACGAGATTCACGCTCCACGAAGCGATCGAGAATCTTCTTTTGAGAGCACCCAAACCGGGTTCTCGTCAACCCCCTCAGCTCATGCCACAGGCTCTGACCAGTTCGGGATGCCTGGTCAGCCTTCAGGCTCGAATCAATTCGTAGATCCCAACCAGTCTGCAGGTTTTGGGCAGCCCACCGGAGTGATGCAAGCTCCACGACAATCGCCGCAAAAGACTAAGCGCTTTAGTACGCCAGCGGTGGCGGCTTTAATTCTCGCTGCTGCGGTCGCGTCGGGAGCGGTGACGGGTGCGGTGGTGAGCAATCGGGATTCGGGCTCATCGTCTGACAATTCGTCGGCAGTATCCGCGTTGAAAGCGTCGCCGGCCAAGACGAAGAACGTCGACACTAATGGTTCTGTGCAATCAGTTGCTCAGAAAGTCTTGCCTTCTGTGGTTTCTATTACTGTCGAAGCCGGCAATTCGGGGGATACGGGCTCGGGCTCAATCATTAGCGAAGATGGAACGATCATAACGAATAACCACGTTATTGCTGGTGCAGCTAATGGTGGAAAGATTTCCGTGACATTAAATGACGGAACGACGTACCCCGCGGATATTGTTGCGCGTGACCCCGAAACCGATATCGCGGTCATTAAAGCTCAGGGGGCGTCGGGCTTGACCCCGATTTCTTTGGGGGATTCGTCCAAGCTTGAGGTTGGGCAGGAAGTCGTTGCTGTTGGTTCTCCCTTGGGGCTGGATGCCACGGTGACCAGCGGCATTATTTCCGCTCAAAATCGCCCGGTGCAGGCGTCCTCAGAGTCTTCTGACCAGTCCACTCTTATCGACGCCATTCAGACGGACGCTGCGATTAACCCCGGTAACTCCGGTGGTGCCCTCGTCGATATGGATGGAAACCTTATCGGCATCCCGTCGGTGATCGCGTCGCTCGGCTCGAGCTCTATGTCTCAGGGGTCCGGTTCAATTGGTTTGGGCTTCGCTATCCCCATTAACCAGGCGCGTGACATTGCTGAGCAACTTATTAAGAACGGTAAAGTTCAGCACCCTGTTATTGGCGTTCAAGTTGCTAAGGAATCCACAGCGCATGGGGCTGTCATCGTTGATGTGCCCAGTGATAGCGACGCCGCCAAAGCAGGTCTGAAACGGGGTGACGTCGTTACTAAAGTTGACGGCCGAACGATTGATTCAGGGTTATCTCTGATTGCGGCGATTCGCTCGCATAAAGTGGGCGATACGGTCAAGATGGAAGTGACTAATCAGGACGGGAAAGACGCCCGAGAAATCACCATGACCCTGAGTTCGCAAGAGACTTCAGGGGAATAAAAGCGCTGCTCAGTCACTATCGCGTCTGGTCTTGATGATGGCTGGGCACTCCCCATATGGGGCTTCTATTGACTAGGTGCCAGGTAGCTGGTGAAGTGTAAGGAAAATAGTTTTATTGCCCCGCGCTTCACCGTCGGAACTTAAAGTTAATAGCAAGGTGATCAGTTCAATCCTCTAACCCGGTAACCGGTGACGTTTTCCCCGTAGAAGTCTTTATCCCGTAGAAAAGGAGACAATCCAATGAGTGACAATGAGCCCTTTGATTCCATCGATCCAGCGGAGTTGGCTCGGAGCTCATCGGATGCCCGGGAAATGCCGGAATCACTGCGTGGTATTGACCACGCGAAAGTTGATCGGCTTGGCGAGGTTATCGTCGAACCCGATGACGCAATGCTGATGGATCTTGAGCGTGCCGAGGAAGCTGCCCATGCGTCATTTGCAGAAAGAGCCCATGACCAGGGCGAACAGGTTCCCCGAGCCTTAGTCATTATTGTCGACGATAACGCAGGCGAGAAGTCCGATCGCATCGGCTCCTTGGTTGCCGAGTTGCTAGCGGAGGACCACTTCGGCGTGGACGCGGTCGTGCGTGTTGCTAGCCGGAAATCGAAGGTCCGCGGTGCGCTGGAAACTGCCGTAGTCGGCGGCGTTGATCTCGCCGTAACTATCGGTGGCGTGGGCGTCGGGCCGAGAGATAAAACCCCGGAGGCCACCAAGGCGGTGTTGGACCGGCGTATTCCAGGTATTGCTCAGGCTTTGCGTTCATCGGGGTTGGCCTGCGGGGCTACCGACGCTGGATTGTCTCGCGGGATTGCTGGCATTTCAGGCTCGACCGTTGTGGTGAATTTGGCCTCGTCACGTGCTGCGATCCGGGATGGCATGGCCACGCTGACGCCCCTGGTGCGATACGTCATTAACGATATGGACCGCTGGAATCAGTAGGGGCTTCCGATGAATCATTCTCGGCGTCAACGTCGGCACGCGCGACGTGTGTCGGATACTGATTATGACCGCTCGGGCGAATCCGCATTGGCCAGTGTTGTCGACGCCGTTCGCGTGATGGAGGATCAACCGCGCCGGGGGCTTAACGATGATCGCATGGCTGACTTGACGCCTGACGATGAGAACGACGGAGCCGCCCCTGGCGATGGGGACGTCGGTGCTGGTGACGGGCGATCCAGTCGTGATAGTGAGTTCAATGGCGGCTCCGATACTGCGTATGGATCCGAGGACCGTGATGTGGGGGCGATGTCCCGTCAGGAGTGGCAGGAAAATCGGCCGCCACATTGGGGCTAAGTGACGCCCCGGGCTGGGGCTATCCCGCGCAGTAATTACTCTTTGGCGTGCTTCCCGGATGTGGTCGAGCTCGTCGTCGACGAGGGTGTGCCTACCTGAGCCGTGCTTGTTTGAATTCCTTGCGAGGATGCCTGGCTGTGTGCTGAATCGGCGGTGCTTTCCGCAAGTTCGGTGCTCGCGAGCGTTTGGCTGGGGGTGCTCACTTGGTTCTGCGCCGCGAGGAGATCGCGGATTTCCAGAAGAAGATCTTTCTCGGTAACCGGTACTTCTTCCTCTTTGACACCCATATGCTTTTTCCTGATCTCTTCGAGCTTATTCATGGGCGCCACAAGAATGAAGTACACGACGGCCGCAATAATAAGGAAATTAATGACGGCCGTGAGGACCGATCCAAAGTCAAGAAAAGTTTTTTCATTTCCACGGATGAGGCGGAATCCCCAGCCATCTGTATTTGCGCCACCAAAGCACGCAATGAGCGGGTTAATGATGTATTTGGTAAAAGCCGTCACAATTGCGGTGAAGGCAGAACCAATGACGACCGCGATGGCAAGCTCAATAACATTGCCTCGCATAATAAAATCGCGAAAACCTTTAAGCATTATTCCTCCTCAGAAATGGGTTACCCACACGGCAAAGGTTCATATTATTACCTGAATAATTATGGCCACTGTGAGAACAATAAAAAGCGTTCTACAAATTTGCTGTAAGCGTCGCGTGCGGCGCCAGTTGGGGCGAGAGATATCAGAGATGAAGTACACCAACCGTAGTCGAATACCCTTTAACGGCCGCGGGTTCGGCTCGGGGTGACGGCGAGTGTGCCACGACTTTAGCGAATAACGGGTGGAGTCTGCATCATGACCGGAGAACAAGGATCGCATTCTCATACCGACGTGAGACTATCGGTAGGGTTCCCACTGATGTTTGCGTCTGATGTTTGGGCGCCCGGTGTTTAGCCGCCAGGGAAGTGGCGTCGTCCCAGAGTCGTGATCACTGTTGTGAGCTGAACGTCCCAGCCATCGTGGGGAACAGCCGGCAGGATTTCGTGGGGGTGAACCAGACCGATGGGGTGGAACGTCGACGATTGTCCGGATGATTGCCGAGACGACCGTCGGGCAGCGAGTGCGCAGTCGTAGTATCCGCCGCCCTGTCCAAGCCGGTACCCAGCGACGTCATATGCAAGCGCCGGAACGATAGCGATGTCGACGGTGTCGAAGGGGATCGGGGTCGATCGCTCATCTGGCTCGCGAATACCGAACGAGGTGGTGACGAGGTTATCCGGTGACCATGGGTGCCACGAGAGTTGCCGCTTGTCTTCGACACGCGGAATGACGATTCGGCAGGGAATTCGCTCGTCCAGCGCAGAAAGTAGCGACGGGATAAAACCGCCGGGCGTATGCGCGCCTGGTTCATGGGCGACCGGTAGGTATGTCGCAATAAGCAACGGCTCGTCGTCTGTTAGCTGCAACGTCGCGGCGATGTCATCAATGGCCGTTATGAGCTGAGCAACGAGCTGTTCATCCCAGGCCCTGAGCGTCGCGTCGGACAATTCTCGACGCATACGTCGGATTCGGCGTCGGGAGGCCTTTTTATGGTCAGCGATCGAATTACCCGCCGAGTATCCTCCGGATGCACCGTCGTAACCCCCGGATGGGCCGTCGCTTTGCTGCATGAATTCAGCGTAACAAAACGGTGACGTCGCTCAATCACGCGCAGTAGTTCACCATCATGACGTCATAAAGCTCGATGCCGCGAGGGATCCAACGCCACGTCGCCAAGCATCCCATCAAGCACCCCATCAACCACAATGTCGCAAGGGATTTTCATAAGGAGTTGGGCACCAAGACCGACTATTTTACGGTTTTATCAGTAACCCGTAGGAAAATTCCTAGCTCGGAAAGCGGATTCTGCGTCGGTTGTCGGTTAGCATGGCTCCTATGAACAAAGATGATAATGGCGGAAATGGTCAGGCTGCGTTGCGTACAGTCATCGTGCCAGCCGCTGGTTTGGGTACCCGTTTCCTTCCGGCGACGAAGACCGTACCCAAAGAGCTTCTCCCGGTTGTTGACCGACCCGGTATCGAGCTCATTGCGGAAGAAGCCCGCGAGGCCGGCGCGTCACGCTTGGCTATCGTTACCTCCCCGCGCAAGTCAGGGCTAATGAAGCACTTCGACCATGATGATCTCCTGGAAGAGACACTCAAGAAGCGCGGCAAAGAGGACCGGCTGCAGAAAGTGCAGCACTCGACCGAACTTATCGACGCCGTTTCGGTCACTCAGGAGCGCCCCTTAGGGCTTGGTCATGCCGTCGCTCAGGCTGAAGAAGTTCTTGATCCGGACGAAGACGTCGTGGCCGTCATGCTTCCCGATGACCTCGTCATGCCCTATGGGGTTATGAACAAGATGCTTGAGGTCCGCGCAAAATACGGCGGATCTGTGCTCTGCGCGGTGGACGTCGATAAGGAAGCAACCTCTGACTACGGGGTTTTCGAGGTCAGCGGCCAACCCGATGACGATGTCTACGCCGTTTCGGGCATGGTGGAAAAGCCGGACCCGGAGGATGCGCCCTCGACGCTGGCGGCAACCGGCCGTTATCTGTTGGATCGAGATATTTTCAAGGCGCTGGGTAAGATCGAGCCCGGTAAGGGTGGCGAGCTGCAGCTCACAGATGCCATCGAGCTGCTCATCAAGTCGGATCACCCCGTGCATGTGGTGGTTCACCGTGGCCCTCGCCATGATTTGGGCAACCCGGGTGGGTTTATCAAGGCCTGTGTTGACTTCGGCCTGAAGGATCCCGAGTATGGCGACTCGCTGAGGGCATATATGACGGAAAGGTTGGCCCAGGACAGCTAGCCTTAATGTGATATGCCCCGGTCTCACCCGGGGTAGAGTCAGTAGGCAGCATATGCTGCTGTGTTACCCGGGCGAAAGGACGTAACGTGCGCTCAGTGGAAGAGCAGCTTGCGATTATCGCGGACGCTGCCGTAACTCCGGAGCCCGTTCGTGTGGCTATTTCGGATTCGTTGGGGTTGCGTAGCGCTGAAGAAGTCCGTGGTGACCGGCAGGTTCCAGGTTTCAATCAAGCTGCCATCGATGGCTACGCTGTTCGCGCTGTCGACCTTGTACCGCGGGACGCAAAAGGTGCCCCGGCGGATGATCGTCCAGACGATCAACGCCCACCTGAGCCGTTGCCCGATGAGGATTATGAACCCGATCGTCGCGGTGACCGCGAGCATCGGAAACTCGCCGAACTGCCCGTCGTCGGTGATGTGGGCGCGGGTTCGCACAGACCGCTGCGGCTGCAGCCCAATCAGGCAGTCTGGGTAGAAACCGGTGCGCCCGTACCGACGCTCTCCGACGCGATTATTCCGGAAGCATGGGTGGATCGTCATGGCCGACGTATCCGGCCTCTGTTTCCTGTGAAGTCGGGCGATTTTATTCACCGCGCTGGCACGGACGTCCTTGAGGGCGACGTTATTGTCAGCGAGGGGACCGTTATTGGCCCTGCGCATATTGGCCTTTTAGCTGCTGTCGGGCGGTCCAAGGTCCTTGTGTACCCGCGGCCGCGCGTCGCTGTGATGTCGATTGGCCAAGAGCTGATTGATTCAGATCGCACTCCTGGCCGTGGTCAGGTTTTCGACGTGAATTCGTATTCGCTGGCGGCTGCTGCGGAAGAGGCGGGGGCAGATGCCCACAGGGTCGGCGTGATCGCGGGTGAACCGCGCCGCCTCCAGGAGATCATGGAGGGGCAGATTCTTCGCAGCGAAATTATCGTTATCGCAGGTGCCGTAGGGGGATCCGCGGCCCGGCGGATGCGCGACATCGTCAGCAATTTAGGCGACATCGAGTACACCCGCGTCGCAATGCACCCAGGTTCGACTCAAGGCTTTGGCCTGTTAGGGCCCAACAAAGTGCCGACGTTCCTCTTGCCGTCGAACCCCGTCGGCTCATTGATTATCTTCGAAACGATGATCCGCCCGCTCATTCAATATGAAGCTGGACGACGCGGTGGCCGGCGTCGGATTATTCAGGCCAGGGCATTACACGGTGTGAGCTCGATGCCGGGACGGCGTGGTTTCATCCGCGGCCAGTTGATGCGCGATCGTGGCACCGACGAGTACTTAGTGGACCCTCTTGGCGCCTCCGCAGGCGCCCCGCAGCACCTGTTGGGGAGCTTCGCTGAGGCGAACTGCTTGATCCACGTGCCTGAAGACGTGGTGGGGATCGCGCCGGGTGATGTTGTTGATGTCTTGTTCTTGTCGAATCGCGCGTAAGTAGCAGGGGCTTTCATGGGGGTTTTGACTCGTCTGTTGGATCGCGTCGGCGTGGGGTCCGTGAAAGATCGCGATCTGTATCGACGGTATGGCGTGAAGCCGAGCAATACGCATCCTGGCTGGCCGGAGGAAACACAGGTGCTTCATGTGCCCGGTGGTTCGGTGAGGCTCCGCCCGGTTGTGAAGGATGACGGGCCGGAATGGGCGCGTCTCCGCCGCAATGATGAGGCTACGTTACGGGCGGTTGAACCGACGGCGAACGATTCGTGGGATGAGGTGCACACGGTGCCCTCGTGGTTGTCGGTGGTGGATTCGCTGTATGAGTCCGCGGCGCGGGGTGCGTCGGTTCCGTTCGCCGTGGAGTGTGACGGGAAATTCGCAGGTCAGGTGACTGTCGGCGGGATTCAGCATGGTTCGCTTTCGACGTGCTGGATCGGCTATTGGATTGCGAGCCCATTCTGGGGGCGCGGTGTGGGAACCGCCGCCGTGGCTTTAGGCGTCGATGCCGCGATGATGTCGGCGCGGGGTGCGTCGGGTTGAGGCGACAGTGTTGCCCGAGAACGCCGCGTCGATAAGCGTTTTGGAGAACGTCGGTTTTCATTATGAGGGGGAGTTGGTCCGCAGTATCAATATTGATGGGCAGTGGCGCGATCATTTCTTGTATGCGTTGACGTCGGAGGAGTGCCCCTGTGGAGTGGTGTCACGATTAGAGAGCAGCGGGCGGGGGAGGCGTGAAAGCTAATGACAGATCCCTGGTTGAGGCAGACCTCTGGTTGGATTGCGAATGTTCCGGCATTCGTTCGGTATTCGTATCTGTGGGCGTGGCACACGCATGTTACGGGTGTGACGGGCTACTCTTTAGTGAGAAGTATCGTTGTCCGTGTTCGATTCCCCGCGGCTGACGTCAGTTAAGGAGATTCCGACGTGTCGAGTTCCCTCTTGATCGTTCTTATTGTGGTGCTGTGGCTTGCTGTTTTGGCGCCACTACTTTTGCGAAACCAGGGGCCAGTGCGTCGTACGTCGAAGGCGTTAAAGGAAACGCGCGTTCTGTACCGTGGCGGGTCTGGGTCGGTCGCGTCCTCTGGTCGGTTGACGAAGCATGTGCGACGTCGGTCTGTGTCACCTGATGTGGAAACCGAGCCGGCCGAGGACGAGTACCGCTTGTTAGACGAGGACGACGTCCACTTCCGCGCGTACGATGACCGCGGCGCTGTGTACTCCGGTGACGCTGTGCATCCTGGTGAGTCCGACGCTGACGATGCGTCGGCGCGGGAAGTTCATTCGGAGGCTCACGCCGGGGAGCATGTCGAGGGGGATAACACACGTGACGACGAAGATGTCGTGGTAGGGGAGCTGGAGCCTGAGGATTCCGATCAATCGTTCGCTGCCTCCTCTGTTGTGGCTGATGACATCGATGATGCTGTGACAGAACCGGTCGACGATGCCGAGTTTGAAGAGTTCGTCGACGACGTTGAGGACGAGCCTGACAGAGCACCCGGTGAGGCGAAGGATGATCAAACGGCACCGGGCGAGAAGTCGAGTGTCCCGGTGGGCGTTGTCGATGGTGACGTCATTATGGATTCATCGGGAGCGGTCCAGGGCGTGCCCGAGCTGGAATCTGCTGAGGCGGCTTCGTCTCAGGATCGCGATTCTCGACGGGGCAGTCGACCAGTTTCCGTGGACGAAGAATCGGCTGATGAGGTGCTCTCTGCCGGCGAAGACCGTACCTCGGTGGTGTATGGCCGTGATTTCGTGTCCGACGACGCTGTGGCGAAGGACAGGGAGAAGTTCCCCGATGCCTATGATCGCCCGGAGGATGTTGTGGATTATCGCGATGGTGATCCCGCATTTGAGCACGCGTATGACTTTGCCGACGAATCAGACGATGAGCGCGAGGAGCGCCGTGAAGCTCAAAAACGCTCCAGCACCATGCTTTTCGACGACGGCCTGGATGCTTTGTCGGACGAAGAGCTCGAGGAACTCGCACGTTCTGAATATGACGACATTGCGGTAACGGATGAGGATAGGGCGTATGTGGACCGCCGGCGTGGCCGAGGTGTGTACGACCCGGAGCTCGCCCAGCGGAATGCCCGGCGGCGGTTTACCCAGCGTAAGCGTGTGCTTTTCGGCTTGGCTGCGGTGACGGTTGTGCTGTTGGTCCTCGGCTTTGTGGTCGGTGGCGCTATGTGGGCCGGCGCCGTTGTCGGCGCTGTCGCTACCGGTGTGTACCTCGCGTTCTTGCGGAAGCAGGCCATTGAGGAGCAGCGCCTGGCGGCTCGTCGTCTGCGCCGGATGAGGCGTGCTCGAATGGGCGTCCGGAACGCCGAAGATGATCACGATGACCGCCGGGCTGTGTCGTCGCGGTTACGTCGGCCGGCCGGCACCGTTATTGAGACGAATGACACTGATCCGGAGTTGGCTGAGCTGGAGTACGTGGACGCTGCCGATTACTTCGGCGTCGAGGAACCGGATGACATGCAGGACGACGGCGAGTACATCGACCGTCAGTACGATCGCTATGAGACAGACGGTGATGGGCGAGCAAGCGTGACGCACATCCGTCGTGTGGGGTAGGGAATAGCTCGCTCTCGGCTTCCCGCATCGTGACTCACTATCACCTGCCGAAGGAGCATTCTTGAGTACCGTACTCGTCACCGGTGGCAGCGGTTTTCCCTGGCCGCGCGGACACGCACCGCACCATCGACGAAACCTTCTGGACTGACATCGATGACAAGCTCGTCACCAACTACATGCGGTCCAACGTTGTGGCGGAGAGGGTCGCATGGGGCTTCATTGGCAAGCAGACGAAAACAAAACTCGTCACGATACTTCCGGGAGCAATTTTCGGGCCCTTCATGAATGGGCGAAGTTCCAGCACCGAGCTATTGTTCACGTCGATTTTGCGCGGTGCACCGAGTCCGAAGGCTACCTACCAGGCAGTTGACGTCCGTGATCTGGCCGATCTGCATATTCTTGCCATCGCCGACGATCGAGCTGACGGGGAGCGCTTTCTCGCTAAGCCGGGCGAAATCACAATGGCTCAGATGGCACGGCTACTTAAAGATCATCTCGGGGAACGAGGTCGCAAGATTAGTACGATGACCATCCCCGATTTCGTTATTAAGATTGGCGCTCGTTTCAATTCCGCAATGGTTGTAATGAATACGCTGATCGGCATGGAGCACCACTATCACACAAGCAAAGCACAACGGCTACTTGGCTGGGATCCTCGGCCCATTGAAGACACCGTTATTGATGCCGCCACATACACGCTAGAGAATAGGGCGGAAGACTAGAAGAATTCATAGCGCACAAGTTCGACCTGCGCTCGAAAGTGATTGTTTATAGTTGGGCTCGCACGTACTGCGACAAGCGAGAGTGGGGCTTAATGGGTAAACGTGAACGAGAGAGCCGAGCCGGTTTTCCCACGCGGGCGAGCTTGGAAGCGTCATTCCCCGATGATGTTGACGAGCTCAAGCGGCAACTAGCGAAGCTGATCGTTGAGAAAGCTCTGGTTGACGAGGAGCTTGAACTGGTAAAAAAGCGCCAGCGTCGTGTCTGGCGAGCTGAGTAATCGGCATAAAACGCAGTTCATCGCCGCCTTACACACATCTACCGCTGATGATGCTGCTGGACGCCTCCGGACTGGCCTACTTAAGCCAAAGTATCGTCTACTGTAACGACCGCATTTTGATGACGTCTAGGCATACCAGAGAAATGACTTCCGAGGAGAAAACCTAGATGGGATATTTTCCGAGAAATCAACTCGCATGGGCGATAGCAACGCCGGTTACGCGGCTAGTCGTAACCACCATCCCAATGGTGGCCGTGGTTGGAACGGCAGCGGTAGGAAAAAGCTATGCTGCCGGAGGTCTGATTTCTGGTAGTTACGCCGCGGGAGAAGCAGCGGGGGCAATATGGCTCACCCATAAGATGAAACAAGTTGCGATTGGTCGCGAATTAAGAACAATTTGCCTTGTCGGGGCCATGCTGCTGCTCGTATCTGGGGCAATACTGTGGTTTATTCCCTCTTTGTGGCTGGGTGCCACTTTAGCCATCCTTGTCCTTGGGGCGATTTCATCACCAATACCAGGTGTTCTCAGATCCTCTGCCACTCAAATGACAAGCAGTTCCCAGCGGATACTCGCGATTGACAATGTCGTGAATCAAATATGTTGGGTTCTGGGGCCAATCCTGGGTGTCGTGCTGGTTCACCAAACGAATACGGTAATTGCATACGTTTTCTTAGCGCTATTGTTACTTGGAGCAGCAGTAGTGGCCCCTCTTGCAATTCCCAGCAATTATCGCCATGAGTCTGGGGAGGGTGGAAAAGCATCATTTCGTCCCATCGCAGTTCCAGTTGTCGCGTCAGGTGTGATCATGGCTGTCACTGCGTCCTTCGACACACTGGTTCCTGGACTTTTGACCCACTGGTTTGGGTCAGATGAGAAAGCAAGTTTTGTCTTGGCTCTATTGGCTCTGGGGAGCGTTGTTGCTTCGTCGGTTTTCGGCATCAAGAAGTCGTGGCCGAGGCCCGAAGCACTTGCGATGATCTCAACGGTGTTCATGATTGCCCTTTTAGCGACGGTAGGAAGCGTCCAGTCTTACTCAATCCTGCTAGGCATTGCAGTGCTCATAGGGGTTGTTCAGGCGCCATCCATGGTCTTAAGGCAAGTGATCGTATCTGATCTAGTCTCGCACAAACGTAGGGCATCCGCCTTTTCTCTGTTGTACGCTGCCGGCGGCATCGGCTACTCACTCGCGGCGGCCGTGACCCCTTGGACTGCCGATATGCTCTCAGCCCGCTGGGGATCGGCAGTAACTGCTGGGGCATGCCTCGCCATCCTTGGATGGGCTGTTTGTCTTCAAGGAAAGCAGGCACCATCTGAGTGAAAGGTACGAAAGAGGTGGTAAATCATCATCTTTAGCCGTGTACAAACGGAACCCCTTACCGAGGCCGGAAGTCGATAGCAACACTTTCCTGGCTAAAGAGTCATGCGTAGTAGTTACCGAAGGAGTATCTGAGCTACACGTTCATTCGAAAGATAATACTGGTAGCGATTCGATGTTTCCGGATGTAGTTAATGGCTAATACGACAAAAAGTATGTCCCTACCTGCAGATACACAAAAATCCCTGGCTAATGGTGACCAGGGAAAACAGTGTTTGTGGAGCATAGGGGAATCGAACCCCTGACCTACTCGATGCGAACGAGTCGCGCTACCAACTGCGCCAATGCCCCGCGGACCCCCAGCACTTTACTCCGAGGATCCGTGATCCCCAAAACAAACAGGTCGTTGCGTGCCAAGTGCTAGGGCCGATTCCCGCTGTAGCTCGTTAAGACAGCTCGTCGGTGAGTGCCTTGGTGAAGGCCGGCAGGTCATGTGGGTTGCGTGAGGTAATCAATACCCAGTCATTCCCGGGGCAACGGAAGACTTCTTCGTCCACCCAGTGGGCACCCGCGTTCTCGAGGTCCGTACGAATGGACTGGTACGACGTCATGGTCTTGCCCTCGGTCAGTCCGGCGTCGATCAGCGCCCACGGTGCGTGGCAAATGGCGCCGATCGGCTTGTGGGCCGACGCGAACTCGTTAAGGATGCGCTGAGCCTCTGTGTCGATGCGAAGGGTGTCAGCGTTGACGGTTCCTCCGGGGAGAACGACCAGGTCGTAATCGTCGGCACTGATTTTGTCGAGGGTTGTGTCGGCCTTGACTGTGGATGCCCAGTCTTTGTCGCCGGTCACCGTTTGAATGTCGTTGCCCGAGTTGGAAGCGATGGTGACATCAATGCCTGCCGACGTTAAGGCGTCGCGCGGTGAAATAATTTCTGGCTCTTCGACGCCGAAATCAGTTGCGATGATGACTGCTTTCTTTGCCATGACGTTATCTCCTCAGAAACTCGACTAGGTTTTTGCGCGATTTTGTTGTGGAGAGCAGAAACCCCCTCTTTCCGGAGAAGAGAGCGCACCGCCGAGTTGATGCACGATCATTGGCGGTTCTGTTCCGCCCTCCCGGTTAGATCCAACACGTAAGAGTGAGATGTATTCCATCACGTGTGGCGATGTGTGGCGTTAGCCCAGTGTTCCGATTTAGTTAAAAAAGTTAAAAACGTTGATTTTGGCCTAAAAAACGGTGAGAAAAATTGTTAGGGTAGGGAACATGACTGATATGCAGCCATTCCCGTCGCAGAACGACACCCAACAATACGGAGCCACTACTCCAGGTAGATACCACGGCCCCGATGATGCCCCTGAGTACGATGGTGAGCCACCATTGTCGCAGCCCTTCTACGGCGCAAGTTTGCCTGCAGCCGTCAGGAGATTCGTCACCAGAGCCTTTCGGTTTAAAGGACGCTCCTCAAGGTCCGAATTCTGGTGGGTTCAGCTGGTCTTGTTCATTATCAACGGTGCGTTTTTCATAGCGGCACTTAGTGCTGGTGTGGATCCGGATGATGTGACCAATCCAGTGGGACTCGCCAGCGCTGTCTTTAGTCTGATTATTTTGGTGCCGAGCCTTTCGCTCACGTGGCGACGCTTGCATGATGCTGGCTTTGCCGGACCGTGGTACTTCATTATCTTCACGGGTATTGGTGTTATAGCGTATTTCATCATGACGGTTTTCCCGTCGAGGCCCGAGAAGATGAAAGAAAAGTGGGACGACAAAGAAAATCTCTCACCTGCCGTCTGATAATCACGTAACTAAGAAAACACGTGACTGAGAAGAAAGTCACGTGTTGAAGGACCCGAGAATTGGGCCTTGACATGGCGGGGAAGCACAACCCCCCCCTGATTTGTATGAGATCGCCGTTAAATGTCTTCCAACGACCTTGACGACGACTTTGGCCCTGTCAATGCCAGCAATCCGGCGGCGACACCGGTCAGTGCAATCATCGCAAAGCCAGCGAAAAATGACGCCTGATTAACAACGAAGGGCAGGAGGAGTGAGCCAACAGCGCCACCGAGGTGACCACAACCATCTGCGATGGAGAACCCGCGGGCTCGCAAGGTGGTGGGGAAGGACTCTGCTGTGAAGGTGTAGCCCATCTGGAGGTAGGACCCCAGCGCCATAGAAGCCAAGAATGAACCAAGCGTAACCATAAACGCGCTAGCGAGCGTCGCAATACACAGCATGCCTGCCGCCCATACGAGGGTGGAGACGAAAATGAGGTACTTACGCTCGAATTTATCTGAGATAAAGATCATGATGAGCGCGCCGGTTGGGTAGCCGATTGCGCCGATCGCGATGTACAGAATTGATCCAGCAATATCTTCACCGTGTGATGAAATGAGGTCAGGGGCATCACCTAGGAAGCCATAATTGCCGATGTACCACAGGAACCACATCAGGGCCATGACAATGGCCGTGCGCAGGTACTTTCCTTCAGTGAGTGACGGGGTGCTGTCTGTTCCGGTGAGCCCAAGGGAGCGATCCTGCCTCTCTTCTTCTTTTTCAACCTCTTTCCGGAATTCTTCGCGAATTTTCTGCCCTTTGCGCAACTGTTCAGGCGTGAAGTTCTCTTCCATCTTCTCGATGATCTTTTCGGCATCATCGCATCGCCATTGGGAGATTAACCACCTGGGCGACTCAGGAAGCGCAAGGGCAAAGAGAACGCCGAAGACGCCGACAAGTGCGCCGATGAAGAATAGCCAGCGCCACCCGGTGTGGAAGTTCGGAACCAATGCTAGGGCGACGAACGGTGTGATCGCTTGACCAATAATGCCGACCATAAAGGTGGCGACGGAAAGCTTGCCGCGTTGGTTAGCTGGTGCAATTTCGCCGACGTAGGTGGAAGCTAAGTTGAGGGCTGCTCCCACACCCATGCCGGTTAAAAAGCGCCAGAGCGACAAGTCCCACACCGTGAAAGAGAATCCGCAGAGGAGAGATCCCGCTCCGGAAAAAACGAGGGAACCGATGAAAGAGACTTTCCTTCCCTTCGCGTCAGAGAGCCAGCCAGCGAGGAGTGAGCCAATAATGTAGCCCACGAGACCAACGGCCAGGGCCACGAACAAAGACATGTCCTGGCCCAGATTCATTTGCTCGTCGATAGCTGGCATGGCGAAACCGATATCGCTGATGTCATAAAAAACGAAGAAATATGCGATACCGATAACGAAAAAATCACGCTTGCGCAGTGGCCAAGCAGGGAAGCGATCCATGCGGGCCAAGAGCTCACGACCGCGTTCGGTAGTGGATTGTTCGAATGTGGTGCCAGTTAGTTCATCGGCCATGATAAGTCGCCTCCAAAAGTAGGCAGATGAATGAAATATCTGCACCGTGTCTTGTGGACAGGGCATGGTGCGTATAGAAATGGTCAGCTAACAGCGGATGCTGGGGTTGAAAATCGGCGTCAACCAGTGAGAGGCGTTGTTGCTGACCCACTGTCTCCAGCCTAGTTTTTGGGCTGCGCACCCAAGTTTTTCTGAAAGATAAAAAACAAAACCACCCTATTTAAGGTGTGGGAATGAGGTATTGATTCCGAGCAAAGTGTGGGAATTGGCGCTGCTTCTCATAACGCGCTTTTTGGGAGCGCTACCGCGTCGCAATGAAGCAGAGTCCCCGCGTTAGTGCTCCCCGCCACGCTGCAGGATCGTGCCCATGCGTCGATACATCGAAGTGGCAGCGAATATGGGCTCGTTCCAGCCCCTCGACGACCGCGCGCGCATGAGACTCCATAAACCCTTCGCCGGTTCCCACGTCGAAGAAGAACCGTGAATTATCCTGCGCGAGTGCCGCCAAAGTGGCTTGGTGCTGGAGCTTCTCCGCGATGAGCCCGCCAAGTGGGCCGGGTAGCCGCGGCCCCTGTCGCGTCGGAAACCAGAAGGATGCCGAACACCCGATAGCGGCATGGAACGTTTCGGGGTTTTCAATGACGCAGTCGGTAGCGCATAGCCCGCCAAGGCTCTGGCCAGCAACAATGACGTAGGGGTCGGCAATGTCATAGTCGCGCGTGATGGCGGGGATGAGGTCGTCCTGGAGCGCACGCCTCCAGGCGACGTTACAGCCAAGGTCGCGGAGGCGGTTCTGTCCGCGCGCTGGGGAATCTGTCGTTTCGACGGCTACCGCAGTGACCTCGGGAATGCTGCCGCTGGTCTCGAGCGCGCGGAGCGCATAATCAAAACCAGTGTGCGCCTCGTACCAGTCTTGCCCGTCGAGAAGAATGAGCAGCCACGGTCGCCGTCGGGAATTATCGCTTCGATTGCCGACGGGAGTCCTCACCCACACATGTCTGCCCTGGAAAAATCCCGACGGCGAGTGCCATGTGTAGGGGGTAAACCCGGCAGTCGTGGTGCCAGCAGGTGCGTCGGATGTGTTCGCGGTGTCCCAACCAGGCTCGGGCAAGGCATCATCGAGCCGAACAATCCCGGATGACTTCGCGCGGTAGGAATGGTCAGCATCGGGTGGGGGCTGTGACGATCGTCGTGATCGTAGAGGAGGTATCTGGGCGCGCGGATCGACCACCATGAGTTTCATGAGGGCTTTCCAGCGTGCCCGAAAATCGATCTGTTGATCAGGATCGTCGTGACGGGGAGTCTCCACGACCTCGTCGGGAACCGTTTCTGCAGGCATGATGTAGTAGGAGCCGCAGAGGTCCGACGGGACGGTCACCGTGAATGACCACCACCCATCGTGGTGATCCGTCATCCGGTGGAGGGCAGCATCGTGGTGATCATGAACTCCAGAGAGGTGGAAAAACACTGTGTCATAGCGACGACGATGGCCGTCGCCACGCGACAGTGATGTTTGCGCGTCAGGGGCTTGCGGTTCCTGCCACCAGAAAACCAAGGTTCGAGTAGTGGCAGTCGGCCCGGGGCAAACAACGGGATTTGATCTCAACGAAGCGGGAGGCGGAGTCTTAATCGAACAGGTCCTCTAAATCATGGCCAGTGAGCTGTAGTAATCCATCCGGAACGTGTCAGTGCCCATGGAATACACGGACTTGTTCTTCACAGCGGGGGTATCGGCCAGCACCGGATTGCTCTTATATGCATCCACGGCTTTATCATCTGCGGCGAAGAGGAACGCGGTCTTGCCGGTGGCCGCCGTCGGTAGATTTTCAGCGGAGACCACATAAACGTCAGATCGCTGGCCCATCGAATTCGCCCCGCGTGCGCTTTCCGGAACGTCGGCAAGGGTGAAACCGAGCTTGGTGAGCAGCTTGCCCTGTGCAGACTCTTTTGTCCACACACGTGCCGACTTGTTTTGCGGGGTGTATACCAACGGCGTGACCGGTTGCGCAGGCTTCTTGATCTCATCACGAGCCTTAGCCACGGTGTCATCAAACTTCTTGATGACGTTAGAGGTTTTCTTCTCGAGGCCTGTCGCTTTCCCGAGCATCGTGGCGACATCCTGCCAGTCCTTATCGGAGTAGTCGATCATCACCGTGGGGACAGCCTCTGAAATCTGTTCATAGAGGTCAGGGGTGGCGTCCTGGCCAGTCGAGGACATCACAACCAGGTCAGGTTTTTCAGCAAGGATGGACTCCGCCGAGGGGTTGAGATCCAGGACCTTCACATGCTCTTTGTCCGCAACCTGGGACCACTGAGTGAAGAAACCGTTGTCATCTGTGAGAGGTGTGCCCTTTTGTCCGCCTGCTGACGCTACGACCGGTGCACCAATGGCAAGCAAGGAACCAGTCAGCGTCACTGCAGCCGAGACGACCTTTTTCGGCTTGGCCGGGATCTTGACTTCCCCGTGATCGGTGGCCACAGTGCGTGGCCACGTTTCGTTGGCCTGTGCGGATGAGCTCTGACCTGATTCAGAAGCGGAAGAAGAGGCCGTATCCGATGATGATTGGGTTGAATCCTCATTGCGTGAGCATGCGGCAGTACCCATGATGAGTGATACGGCGAGTGTTGACGCCAAAACCGCCCGCACTGAGCGCAAGCGATGGGGAGACCTGAAACGGGACACGAAGGCGACTCCTTCTAGAGAAACAAACAAATGAGGGTCCCCATACTACTGGACGTGCAAAAGTAAAGATAGCCTCAAATTTAGAGCCGTAATGTGCTGCAGGTTTATCTTTTAACCGCGTCGGATTAACCCCTCGGATTAACTCGGTCAGATCAGCCCCGTCGTCTCCGTTAAATACTCCAAAATCGCGCGTACTCGGCGGTTATCTTCACCCGGTTCGAGATTGAGCTTTAGGAAAATATTGGACACATGTTTTGCCACCGCGGCACCAGAAAGGAACAGGTCCTGCGCTATTTCGGCATTGGATTTACCACGCGCCATGAGTTCCATCACTTCACGTTCGCGCGCAGTGAGCAGCCGCAAACCTGATCTGCCGGACTTCATCAATGCTGTCGCAACATCCGGATCGATGACCACTCCGCCCTGCGCGACGATCGTGATGGACTCCAGGAAGTCTTTGACTTTTCCGATCCGATCTTTCAGCAAGTAGCCCGTGCCCGCACCGTGGAAGGTTCCAGGAGTGAAGAGTTCACGCGCATAAGCAGGAGCCACGTATTGGGAGAGCACCATGATGCTTAACGACGGAAAGCGCTCGCGCAACTGAAGGGCAGCCCGTAGGCCATCTTCGCGCATGTCAGGAGGCATACGTACGTCGGTAATGAGGAGATCAGGTAAAGCGTAATCGTCACCGAGGGTGGTTACGGCGTCGAGTAATTCCGTGGCAGACGTCGGCTTTGCAATAACCTCATATCCGCGTTTTTCAACTAACCCTGCGACGCCTTCGCGCAACAAGGCGGAATCGTCGGCGATGACAATTTTCATTATGAATCCCCACCAACCTGGTTCACATTCCGACCGGACGTCGCGGAAGTAGACCCCGCGGAAGCAGCCGTGGAAGTAGTCGTAGAAGCGGTCGCGGCACTAGGGGAGTCGGCCGTGGGATATCCGCTCTGCCCGCGGTTGAGCATGACGGGAATCGACGCAATCACCGTCGTTGGCCCACCCACCGGCGAGTTCAGCTGCATCGAGCCTCCGAAGGCGGCCAAGCGCTCACGCATTCCCGATAATCCCGGGCCCAGGCGAGCTCCGCCGCCCCCCTCGTCGACAATAGAAATCCGTAAATCCTGGTCAGAGACCAAAAGCACGGTCACGGGCGCGCCGGGAGCATACTTTGCAGCATTGGTCAGGCACTCGGCACAGAAGAAATAGGCCGACGCCAGCACACTGGGCTGAAGCTCAGGGAGTGGATGCGGACAATGCACGGCGATATTCGAGCCATATGATTCGGCTATCTCCTGAACGGCGGCATATAAGCCCTGGTCGCGCAGCACTTGCGGATGAATACCGTGGACAGTCCGGCGGAGAGCATGAAGCCCATCGTCAAGGTGCGAGCGCGTCTCCTCAAGGAGCTGCTGTAACTCTGGGCTCCCATTCTCTGCCTCAAGTTCGGCTTCCCCGAGCTTAAGAGACGCAGCCACAAAATACTGCTGAGCCCCATCGTGAAGGTCATTTTCTATGCGACGCCGCTCGACTTCATAAGCATCGGCAATTGCCCGGCGCGACGCCGTCAATTCGTTAATGCGCTCGGCAGCCACACTTTCATGCGACCGTGAACCAGCGGACCGGTCCCGAGGCCGTAAGTGGTGCGATAATCGTTGCCAGGCTGATAATGCCATGTGTGCCATGATAAAAACTTAAACCCCGCGTGAGTAGCGGCCGCACCCTCACCACCAGCGATGGGGGTAGTGCTAGATCTACCACGATTCGGGCGCTAGAGCTGTGGTGAACTCGTTGGACAAACTGTGAAATAGGTGCCATGAAAGATCACAACGCGCAACAGAGCCAGCGACGCTACTCTCGGTCTTCGCTGGTTGTCCACGACATCACGAAATCGTTCGCCTCAAACCCAGTGTTGACGGGTATTTCCTTGGAGATCGGTCAGGGTGAATCCGTCGCGGTCATGGGGCCGTCGGGTTCGGGCAAGTCCACTCTTTTGCATTGCATGTCCGGCGTGCTCGTCCCTGACGACGGTGAAATCCGGTACGGCGATACCGTCGTCTCACGGCTGAATGATGCGAAAAGGTCAGCGCTCCGGCTGCGCGAGTTCGGGTTTGTGTTCCAAGATGGGCAGCTCCTTCCGGAGCTCACGGCTCAGGAAAACGTGGCTCTCCCGGCGATTTTGCAGGGGACTTCTCGAAGGCACGCTTATGCCGACGCCGCCGACATGCTGAAGCGCTTGGGGCTCGGGAAGTTGATCCGTCGTAGGCCTGGAAAGATGTCTGGTGGTCAGGCGCAACGCGTGGCCATCGCGCGAGCCATCGCAGCCAAACCGGCAATTATTTTTGCCGATGAGCCGACAGGCGCTCTCGACCAATCGACCGGCCACGAAGTCATGCAGCAGCTGATTGCGATTACCGAGCAAGCTGGCTCGACCTTGGTGATGGTGACTCATGATCAAAGTGTCGCGAATTGGTGCCAGCGTCGGATTGAGATTCGTGATGGCATCATTCATGACGATCGCATGCTCTCCGGGGCGGTGAGCTAAATGGCTGTTTCCTTGTCGACGCTTTCCCACCTGGGTGTTCAATTGCAAAAAGCGTCCCATAGGGCGGGGACGGGGAATAAGTGGCTCTCTGCGTTAGCGGTGTTTGCCTTTACCGTGAGTACGTGGATGGCTATGACCGTTGCCGGCGGGACGTGGATGTTCTACGAACGTTATCGTCACCCGACGGTGGCCTCACTCCACGACATGAGTGGTGAGTTACGGCAAGTATATGTTGGTCTTGCGGCCGTTGCCTGTGCTTTCGTTGTTCCCGCGATGATGTCCCTTGTAGCACAATCAGCGGTGTTAGGGGCTTCCGGCCGCGAGAGGCGCTTAGCAACGCTCAGGCTGCTGGGATTATCCAACAGAGACATCACGCGGCTCACCTTGGTAGAAACCAGTGCGCTGGCATTCGCCGGTTTGGCGCTTGGAACTGTGCTGTACGTCGTCGCGGCACCAGCGTGGTCGCTAGTTAGTTTCCAAAACACCCGCATCGGTCTGTGGGAAATTCTTTTACCGTGGTGGGGTTATCCGGCGTTATGGGTAATCATCCTTGTCCTTGCAGCGGTAGCTGCAGTGGTTGGTCTCAAGCGCGTCATGGTGTCGCCACTGGGAGTCTCAAAACGGGACGTTCCCAGGGCACTTAAATTCTGGCGCCTCATCATTTTTGTTGTGATCGTTGTGACTGCCCGCGTCGTCTTATCTCACATCAACGCTGATTCTGTCAATGTCGGGTGGTCTCTGGTTATCATCGCGGGAATTCTGTATGTCGTTGTGTTCGGTATCAACCTTGTGGTGCCCTGGCTCATCCAGTTCGCAGCCCGTATATCAAGCTTTCTTCCGGGGAAGCTCAATTTCTTAGCTACGCGTCGAGTGATGACAGACGGGCGTACCGCATGGAAGCGGACGAATGCGCTGACGTTCCTCGCACTCCTGTTGGGGTACGTGGCTGTCATGCCGAAGAATCCGGGGGATGAGTTGGGTGACCCCACAATCAATCGGGACACGGTGACTGGAGCTGTCGTCACCTACGGTGTTGGCTTACTCGTGTCGATTAGTGGAACCCTGTTGAACCAGGCATCCTCAGTCTTTGAAGAAGCAGAACTTACTCGTGCGCTTGGTTTTATGGGTGTCCCGTCGTCATTGCATAGGAGAGTTGCGATGAAACAGACGTTTTATCCGCTTCTGATGACTAGTGGTTTGACCTTTCTCCTCGGCCTGTACTTGGGTTGGTTTTCCTACAGCCGGTTTGACAAGGATCTTTCGGCCGGTCCGCAATTAACATGGATTATCGGCGTCTTTGTCATGAGCCTGGTGTTGTCGGTGGTCGCAACAGTTTGTGTTGACCCCTTGCGTCAGAAGCAGATCACCCAGCATGTTCGCCGGAATGACTAGCCGATGTCCCAGGTATCACGGCCTAGGTATCACGGCCCAGGCATCGCGCCTAGTCGTCACGGAATCCTCTTCGTCCATGCGTCATTACCGAATTTGGTGCTGACCAGTTCCTCCGCTTCCTTGATATCCGCGTCCGTCAGCGACGCGGGCGTCGCACCGTACCGCGTCATGAACTCTTGAGCCATGGTGTCGATGATCGTCTCACGGGGAACACCAGTTTGCCGCCGCAAAGGATCAACGCGCTTATTAGCCGACGCTAATCCTTTTGATGACACCTTGACCTTCCCGATACGGAGGACATCCATCATCTTGTCGGCGTCGATGTTGTAGCTCATCGTGGTGTGATGCAGGATCGCTCCGCCACGGCGCTTTTGCGCAGCTCCGCCGATTTTTCCGCCGTCGGAGGTGATGTCGTTAATGGGGACATACCAGGCGTTGACGCCGTGCTTGGCTAGCGCTGCTAGTACCCACTGGTCGAGGTATTCGTAGGATGCTACGTACGAATAGCCCTGGACGAGGTCGATGGGCGCGTAGAGCGAATAGGTAATGCAGTTTCCGCCCTCCATAAACATGGCGCCGCCACCCGAGATTCGACGCACGGGAGTAATTCCGTATTTGTCGATTCCTTCTTGGTTTAATTCATTTGAATACGATTGGTAAGAACCAAAGACGACGGCTTTATCGTCCCATTCCCAGAAACGGAGGGTGGGGCCGCGACGCCCATCGGCGACCTGGTTCAAGAGCAGCTCGTCAAGAGCGACGTTGACTGGGGTGGGGAGGACGCCGGGGCGAAGAATGTCCCATTCGTAATCGGTGAAATCTTTGCCGCCGGAGACCGCTCGTTTCACGGTGACGGCAATGTCATGAATGGTTAATCCCTCGAGGTCGAGATTGTCGAAATGAGCTAATGCGGAATTTAATCGCGATTCAAGTGCTTCAGTGGACGCGGACGTTTTTGTTCCTACCAATGCCGGGGCAATTTCGTCATAGGCTTCATCGGGCTCGAGGAAGAAGTCCCCGGAGAGGCGTAATGATGTGATGCTGTCATTCTCGACGGTGGTGTCAATAACAATGAGTTTCCCGCCAGGCACTTTGAGCTCAAAGTGAATAGGGCGTGCCGACGAGGCCTGAGTATCTGACGAGGGCTGAGTATCTGTTGACATGCGCCCGATTATAGGTGGTCTCACGTAAGTTCTTTAGAGGGCAAGGGTTTGGCTACCCATAATAATGTTTCTCGTTCTATGCGGGTTTGACTATTTTTGCTAATGTAGTTGATATGTCAACGAAACTGGATCCTTTCTTCCGCGACGCAGGCCTGTTTATCTTCCGCCTCGTCCTTGGTTTTCTTTTTGTCATGCACGGCTGGCAAAACGCCGTCACAAAGGGTTGGGGGAGTACTCGTGATTCCTTCGCAGCCATGAACATTCCCGCCACCGATATTGCAGCAACCCTGGCAAGCTGGGGTGAACTGATCACTGGCGTTCTCCTCATCCTGGGGCTTCTTACCCGCCTCAGCAGCCTTGTCCTCGTCATCGATATGGCCGGTGCATTCTGGTTCGTGCACAAGGACGCCGGCTTGTGGAGCAGCGACGGCGGCTACGAATACGTCCTCGTCTTGGGCGCGTGCGCACTCCTTCTCCTCTTGACCGGTCCCGGCGCGGTCAGCGTCGACAAGCTCTTGTTTGGGCGGAAGAAGAAATCTTCCGACGCACCCGCGGCACCTGTGTCCAGCGAGATCGCTCAGCCCCGTGATGGCGTAGAACCCACCGTCGCATAAAACGGGGTCACTATCCCCGCGATGTTCATCACCCTGATGTTCATCCTCGCGATGCGCGGAAACCTATGTTTTCCGGCTAGGGGTCCAGCTCGGGTACGGTCATGTTTATGAATAAACCGGAGGTTCGTGACGCGGCACTTCTCTTGCTGCGCATTGTCGTCGGTTTGATCTTCATTGCTCACGGCTGGGATAAAGCGATGATGACGGGCTTATCCGCAACCGGGGGACAATTTGATCAGCTGGGGATCCCTCAGCCAGAGCTGATCGCTGCTCTGGTCTCATTCGTCGAAATGATCGGCGGCGCCATGATCTTTGTGGGGATCCTGGCACCTGCTGCCTCTGTTGTCCTCTTCATGGACATGGTCGGTGCACTCTGGTTTGTCCATCTTCATCGAGGCTTCTTTGTCGCAAATGGTGGAGTGGAATTCGTCGCACTCCTCGTGGTTACTCTCATAGTGATCGCCATCTTTGGTGCCGGCCGGGCTAGCCTCGATTACTTCTTCCAGCGACGATCCTGACGATTCTGGAGCTGCTACTTTGGAAAGGCTGTTCTGGGGTAGTTGCCCTGAGGTGACGGTGTGGTCGGCATGATGAAGGGGAATTATGGAGTGCAGTGAAGTGCGTCAAGCACTATCAGCGCGCATAGACGGTGAACGGTCCCGCGCAACCTGGGACGACGACGTGATCGACGCCCACTTGGCGGAATGCGAAGACTGTCAAAACTGGTACACCCAAGCACTGACCCTCGGGCGCACCTTGCGCGTGGCTCCCGCTGACGACTCCGAATCCATTCCCGATTTTTCCGAGTCCCTCGTCCAATCCGTGCCAGAAGATCAACTGCCACATCGCCGGTCATGGCGAGTGATTTCTCTATCTTTATCCCGGATCGCCCTCATTGTTTTAGGGCTCATTTATGTCGGCTGGGCCATCTATTTATTAAGTCATTCGACGACGCTCACCGGCAGCCCGGTCCCGTCGGGTGGTGACTCCGATGGCGCAGTAGGGGATTCCCACGACCCCGACGTCGCACGATTATTTATCGATGCCGCCGCCATGCGTTTATCCCTCGGGTTCTCGCTCTTCTGGTGTGCGTGGCGTCCACGAATGACCGCCGGAATGATCCCCCTCTTCGGTGCCCTATGGGCCTTTACCGCGGGTTTCGCCTCCAGGGACATTGTCCTCGGGCTTGCCACACCTCAGCAGCTGATGGGCCTCGTTCTCTTCATCGTTACTGTCCTCGTCATGGTGTGGTGTTGGTTCAGCCACTTCGGGGTCAGCGCCGGCGACGTGACTGGCTCCCTGAAATCATTTAGCGCCCGGCCGGTGAAGTCCACGTTTTCCGACGCCAGGGAAACGGCCCGCCTCATTGATGAGGCCAATGACGACGTCCACCGTCACGTGGGTGATCGGTAGGCTGCCTAGCAGTGACTTCGTTTATGCCGGGGGGTTCGACCGCGTCGGGGGCCTTCCCGGCGCCGG